>Ga0181401_1000658_pt1 | contig 14171 bp, 20 predicted proteins | sample 24SPOviralmetaG_FD_130130 | JGI IMG/M metagenome (GOLD analysis project Ga0181401, IMG submission 130130) | Marine viral communities from the oligotrophic San Pedro Time Series (SPOT) site, San Pedro Channel, CA, USA - 24 SPOT_SRF_2011-07-20 | ecosystem: Environmental > Aquatic > Marine > Strait...
AACACACTACAGAAACAATGGGACGCGGTCGCAATTCCAAGGCAATGAAGAAGATGATGAAGGAGTTGTCAGGAGAAAAGAAAACTCTCACAGGTGGTTTCCAATGCGGGAATGATCGCGCTAAAGGTTATCGTAAAACGAAACAACGCAATATAGCAACTACAAAAAAACTCAGAGGTGAAATTCTACAGCACGGAGTCCCCAATATGGAAGCACTTGATTATATTAAGAAGTCTCACAAAGGCACTACGATGGGCGAAGTCAAAAAACAAGAAATGGTTTGGAGAAAATTTATGTGAGGATGACCGCAGGGTAAATTGTATCAGCGCAGGATAAATTTTTTTTAATTATTTTGTCTCATTTGCTTGATTTTCAATAAATTTGAAACTTATAGAAATGAACATATCAATACAAAAGAAAAGAAGGAAAGAAAAAAACAATGGATATCAACGAAGGAAAAGTGTTTCTCAAAGAGGATGGTTCTGTAGTATTTTGGGTCTTCAAGAATGTAAATCATTTGGCGGATAATGAACTGCTCATAGAGAGCAATACATTCAATGAATGGTTTGAAGAAAATAAAGAATATGAAAATCAATGGGAAGATTTTGGAATGTCTCATTCTTGGGAAGATGAAGTTAAGAACCAAAAGCAACTCGCACTGTGTCGTGAAAAACTAATTTACTATATGCCTCAGTATGAAGGATTTGTAGTTACTCCAGAAAATCGTGAAAAGATCGTAAATTATGTATGAGGAGTTGCGCAGGATAAATTATTTATGAACAGTTGCGCAGGATAAATTTTTTTAATTATTTTGTCTCATTTGCTTGATTTTCAATAAATTTGAAAGTTATAAATCAAGGAAATATATTATAAAAGAAAAGAAGGAAAGAAAAAAACAAAAGAAAAAACAATGGATATCAACTCTGTTATGTTTGAGCGCGAGAGCAACTATACTCGCCTGATGGATGCTATGGATGATGATGGAAAGCAAAAAGTTCGTGAAGCAATTGAAAAGGTAAATGATCAACGATACCAAATGGAATTGGATCGTAAGGGTAATATTGCTCTGAAGAAGGAGATTGAGCGTATTAAGACCACAGCACCAAAAAAGGTTCTTGCTACGATGCTAAAACTACAGACCTATATTATGGCGGTTCAAGATCAAATGCCCGAAGATGTTTATGAAGGTCTATCCGATATTATAGCAGATCCCGATGATGATACAAGTCTCTTTCCACTAATTACAGAGTTGATTGCTGTATGTGATTATACAGATCCATCTCTAAAGCGTGAGAGAACTTGTGTTCATCATAATCCAAGTCAATATCAAAATCTTACAGAAGCACAAAAACTTATCAGAGCGCAGGATCCCGAAGATAAGATATGGACTATGTGTCCAAAATGTAAGAGATGTATGACCATTAAATATTATATCAGTGATCATCGTGGTAGGCACGTCTGTAGGAGAACAACTGAAGCACAGGCACTTACACTAAAAGAAAACCAAATCATTAAACCTGATAATGCTCTTGAACTTGCGAAGATCCAAATTCAAGATGTAGATGGGATCAATGCGTCAATGGGTGAAGTTAAAACAGGTAATGGTGAGAATGTAGGTCAGTTGATTCGTGGTCGTTAAGTTGCGCAGGATAAAGTATATACTATTAAATAAATTTTTTTTATGAGATCCAAAAAGACATCTTTTTACACCTTTTATATTTCATTTTACAACCTTTTACATTTTACATTTTTACTTTCATCTATTACATTTTTATTGAGTTAAAACATTCAAAAAGATATCTTTCTATATCTTATATATGGAATTATTTTTACCGAAGATTGATACTGCTATTGATGGTGAGTTTTACAATATTGATAAAATAGTTAATGAAAATATAGATTTATATGATGAACATACTAATGAATTAATTTTTTCATTTAAAAAAAATATTATACCTGATGAACTATACAATATAGATAAAAAAATTGTAGCACACGCATCTACATTATCTCCAAATAGGGGATCTGCGGGAGGTGTTGTAAATGCTAAAGGGTTGCGCAGGGGAAAAGAACATTGGAAAAAAAAACCAAAATTTCCTTGCGATAAAGATGGTAATCCATTACCTGAAGGTCATAATAAACATTCAGCATTATTTAAATATGAAGATGGTAGAATTTCTAAAAGAACAAGAAGTAATTCTGTATCATCTCAAAGCATCGGAGGTTTTGATAAATCACCGCAGTATCCTTGTAGATTAACTCATTGGACTAAACATAATTTAAGTTCATATAAAACTATTTTTCCATTATGTAAATATATAAGTGATGAATATTTTTCATATGTTCCTGATAAATGGTTTTCGCAATATGAAAAGTATGAAAATTCTCCTCAAGATTTCGTTATACCCGAAACTAATTTCTCAACACTTACGATCAATATGGATTTTCGCACCGCTTGTCATCGTGATCGCGGGGATTGTAAAGACGGTCTCACCTGTTTTACAATTAAAAAATGTGGAGAATATACTGGAGGAGAATTATGTTTTCCCGAATATCATATAGGTCTCAATATAGAGCAAGGAGATCTATTGATGTTTAATCCACATATAGCGCATTGTAATAACCCTCTTAAAGGAGAAGGCAGAATGAGTTTTGTATTATATTTAAGAGAAAAAATGGATAAGTGTGAATAATTATTTTAAATAGTAAAATCCTTCATCTGATATTCCATAACTCGGATCTTCGGGTAATGCGCCACCTTCACAAAATTCTTCCACTGGTTCTTCTTGACTTTCATATTCAAAGTCACTATCCAAACCTTCAAAGATTGTAAGCATAATTGCGATGAGGTCATATCGTTTTGATTTTCTTAATATATTAATGATATCTTTTTGTGTATTTTCATCCATCTAAATTTATAATGTATGAAATATTAAAATGCCTCAAGAAAAAAAAATTAATGAAGTAGAACAGATAGTAAAAGATATCCTTGATAGAGTCGTCCAAATGGAAGTTCTTGAGAGAAGAATATCTCAACTTGAAAAAGATAGAGACCAATGGAAAAAAAATTATGATGACCTAAAAGAATTATATGATAAATGTTGGATGTAAATTATTTTTGTAGTTTTTCTTTCATAAAATTGTAATTATCCATTGAGCATTCAGCATTCTTACATTTTCCTGCTGTTTTTTTTATCATTTCAACACCATTACTTGTTGGAGTTCCATAAATCATCATCTTATGTGTCACTGAATTCCTGTTTTTTAAATTATTTCTTCTCGTATTGCGATGACCGTTTTGTGTGAGAGTTGATGAACAATCACTACTTGCGTGAGCACGACCAACAGATACCTTGCCTCGTGCGAACTCTCTTTGAATTTTTCGCATTGTTTTGCTGTTAGTTCCACGACCCATTGCGTTCTTCTTTTTGTATTGAAGTGTGTTCTTCTTTGTTTTGTATATAACTTCTTGAATATAGCGGTTTCAAATTTGTTCAAAAACGGATAGATGAGACTATGAACCTTGTATGATGGTTTTTTTCTTTCCTTCTTTGTTTTGTAATGCTTTCACCATTTCTATAAGTTTCAAATTTTCGGACTATTTTAGTGGTGAGGAGAAAATAATTCTTTCACAATTCCAATGTGAGGGATCTTATCTATTTCTACATCTTTTACTTCTATGTCCTCATTATTAAAACGATCTTTTTTTACTGTATTGTCTTCGTGACAAATACACATCATACATTTATGTATTTCAGTCTTAATGAAAAATTTTTCATTACACCCATCTACCATCTTCGCACCTTCACCTTGAGATGATGCTTGATAACCACCCATTCTCTTATGATGTTTTTTTGTATGACACATCGTTGCTTCGTGGATTTGGCGTAGTGCTTGACATCTTATTCCAGTTATCTTGTAATCATCCTTTGGATATAAGAAAAGCATTTCAGGACTTCCACAACATTCTTTTTTATTATCCAATAATGTTCTTACAGAATATAAAATGTAATGAGGAAAATAGATATCATCACTATCCATATTGATACAATATTTATAATTTGCTTCTTTCACTAACATATTTCTTTTTTTACCAATTGACAATGCTTCTGCTCTGTAAATATATTTTATCGGAAAACCAATTATTTTTCTGTAATGTGCTATTTCTGCTTCGGACTTAAATAATGGTCCTGCTACTTTGCCTTCACGAGACCAACTATCTAAAATAACCCATTCTAATTTTTCTTTTGGATAAGCAAAATTTTTTAGATTTTCTATCATCAATGGAAGAAATCTTTTTCTATCATATGTTGGTGTTAATATTGATACTTGTGGAAGTTCATTCATTTATATAATGTATATATTATTATTCAAGGAACAACGAATAAATTAAATCTGGAGGAACTCTATATCTTTCTTCTAATGTTGTAAATTTTCCGTCACCTATTTGTTCCCCACCGATTCTGTAAATATGACATCCATATTCATCTACATTACCACATTTCTTATCACATTTTTTACCTTTCCACTTTTTCTTATTCGTCCATACACGAGTTCTCTTTCTGTATCCCCAATTGCTATACATACAATAATCTACATCGTAATATGGAACATCTTTCATATATTCGCGAGTTTTTAATTTACCTGTAAAAGGATTCTCCATAAACCATAATGCGGGTTTCAGATAATTTATAATTTCTAATGTTCGTTTTACAATTGGATCACCATTCTCACGCATATTTTCTTCTATCGTTTCACGAGATTTTATACGACCATCTTTTAATGGTTTTCCAATACTGCTAAATTGTAATTTAGAAAATGATGCGCAGGGTGGTGATGCCCATATGATGTCAAAATAATTTGGTTCATATATTTTGTAATCCCATTCCATAATATCGCATTTTATATCGCAGTTATCATTGATATCTAATGATACAGTTTCCCATCCTATTTCATCACAACATTTACCAACAGATCTTGTTCCTGAAAATAATTCTAACACTTTCATTTATATAATGTAAGAAAAATATATATATTTATAACCAAATGATATCTTTTGGAAAGTTCATTTTGTAACAATAATAGAAGCAATCAAAGTTACATTGGAATTGTCTTGTTGGTGTTCCATCAACATACTTAATGAAATGAATTCTTCTTTTTGGAATTATAATTTGTATCTTATCACCATATAATTTTTTAAAATATGCTGTTGTTATTTTACTACAAGGTAAAATCATTATGAATGGTTTATCTAAATTTCTTAATCTTTCTAATACTTTTTTTGTTTGACTGTATGGTGGATTTGTAATTACAATATCTCCCTTATTATGTTCAAAAAAATCTTCATTATTATGGATGACATCTTTACATCCCAGTTCTTTTAAATATTCACCACTCGTTCCATCTCCGTAAAAAGGTTCCCATATGACTTTATCTTTTGGAATATAATTTATGATATCTTCCCAAGCATATTTTGGAGTCATAAAATTATCTTCTTTTTTAAAAGGTTCTGTGTAAGGTTTAATTGTATTGCGGAAAGAAAACGATGACATTTATTTAGTATAACCTTTTATTTTTTTCTTTTTAACTTTCTGCGCAAGATCTTTGTCAGCACCACCCCAAGTTCCAGACTGTTTCATAACAAATGAATATATTCTTCCATATCCCCAAGCATTCGCGCTCATTTTTCCTTTGAGACTTTTTCCTCCGACCTTTTTTCCTGTAGTAGCAGATCTAACTGAACTCGGATTAGATTTTCTCGCTCCCGCTGCTCTATCCCATATCTGATCAAGAATGCTACGAGAGATACCAGTAAGTCTTGAAATTTCTGCTTTGCTGTGTCCAGCATCTTTTGGAAATCCATATTTAGCATTAAACCTCTCTTTATTTGTAGGCATTATTTTATTTATTTAAATTATTTTTTTTTATAATATATTATTAAATAATGGTTAAAATCGGGGATACCGTAAAATGGAATGCGGGTTCAAAAGGTATGTTATCAGGAAAAGTAACAGGTGGTGAAAAAGGTAAGAGATGGAGAATTGAAAAAGGTGGTAAAAGATATTATGTTCCCAAAGAGGATGTAAAGAAAGGTGTCGTTAAGAAGAAGAAGGTAGAACCTAAAAAGAAGGCACCTGCTACAGAAAAAGATACATTACAAAAAGTTATGGGAGTTATGGCGGAGGTCGCAAAAGAAAAAGGTAAATCCACTAAGAAGGAAGTAGATGAAAAGGTCACGATGGATAAAAAAGCAAGAGAAGGTAAATTAACTCAGAAAGCATTTTTAGAAGATGTAGTATATCAAGATGGATATGATGTGGCGAATGACCAAGACTACGAAGACCGTTTTGAAGGTCTTATGTATTTAGCACCTTGGGATATGACGGAAACACAGGAGCAAAGATTTATGGAAAGAGCATCTAACAGAGCATATCGTGAAGCAGAAAAGTTTCGTAAAGCGTTATTTAAAAAGTTAATCAAAGGTAAAAAATTTAAATCCTTCAAAGAAGCATCTAAAGTATTCATAGATAATATCAACAAGAATCATCCCGATTTAGATATTTAATCAAAAGTAACACAAAATGAGCCTTGGCGTGATCGGAACTGACCTCGTGTAGTTTTCTTAACTAATTCTTTTCTTTCTAATTGTTTTCTCATACGATTAGATATTATAGGATCTATTTTAGAAGGCATACTTCTATCTTCATTTAATAATTTTATAGCACGACGACAAGTAGAAATATCACAATGTTCGGCGACTATTTTAGCACATTCATATACTTCTTCTTTACTTTTAAAATGAGGAAATAAATTGTAAGCAGATTTACAATATGCTATAATTCTTCTACTATCTTTCATTACTTTTTCTTTTGTAGCAATAGTTACATTTTTAGATTGATTTGGTTCTAAAAGATATCTTTTGAGTTCTTCTTTATTATCTACAAAGTAATAATCATATTCAGGTTCTATATCAGGCATAGTTTCTATTTCTTGTTCTAAAAGGTTTGACAAAGATATCTTTGGTTGATCGTATAAATCTTCTATTTCTATATTGAATACTTCACAGATTTCAATTAAATCTTTTCTTGAATGAGAAGGATGGATATTCATATTACATTTTACAAATATTTTATTTATCGTTATCTAACATAAGTTTTTTGTAATCCACATTACAATATTCAATGTCCGAATAATCTTCTTTCTGATAAATTGTTAATGGATTGATTAATAAAAATTTATATTGTCTCTGTAAAATAATCCACCAAGCATCCCAAGAATATTGTCTATCACCAGTCTTCATTAACATTATTAATCCTTCTTTTATATTTTCAATTAATGTATCGTAAAATTCTTCTTTTACTATATACCCAGTTCCACAATAACACCTATTCACAATACAATAATCATCGTGTTCTTCTTTGTTCGGTTTAAAATTATTTCCAGCAAGTAACAAGATATCCCATTCTACTCCTGATTTTATTATTCTATTTACAATATTCTTAACTTGATTTGGTTTTGGAATAATTATATCATCCTCAAAAATAGCAATGTAAGGATATCTTTTTGCCTTTGCTATTTCTATACATTTTAAATGTGAAAATCCACATCCAACTATACCAATTTTATTTTCAATAGCAGTAAATCTATTTGGAATGATATCCCATTTAGATAATTCTTTTATACAACTTTCTTTTCTATCAGTCCTACGATCTAAATTGATGTAAAAATGATTTTTTATTAATTCATCAAAAGAACTCATATTAATAATTATAAGATTAAAAAAAATATATATTAACATACTAAATGAGCGATTCAAAACCATTATACAAACCATTCAAGAGCAAAAAGGCAGGTAAAAAATATTCTGTATATGTTAAGAGTGCTTCAGGTGGTAAAAAACTTATTCATTTTGGTCAGGCAGGCGCTCCTGACTGGAGATCGGGGACTGCTTCAAAAGAACAAAGAAAAAGTTTTAGAGCAAGACACGGAGGTGTCCTAAAGAAAGATGGAAGTAAAGCAATCAAAGATAAGAACTCTCCTGCGTATTGGAGTTATAATTATCTTTGGTAAATTATTATAAATTTGAAACTTTTATAAATTTGAAATGGATATAAAAAAAAAATATTATAGATAGTAAATGGATAAAGGAACAATTAAACAGATCTTCGCGCAAAAGGCAGAACGCCGTGATACAACTAACAACGCATATACAAATAGATTATTCGCATTGAAGAGAGGTTACGAACAATATCGTAAAAAGAAATGTGAAGATGAAGAAACTGAATGGGAAGGTTGTTATGAAAACTGGGACTTCTTACATAATGTAGATGATCTTATACATTATATTACAAAAGTTCCGAATCAAAGAAAAAATAAAAATGGAGAATATACATTACCAACAGATCAAACAAAAATCGGTAATCTAAATCCTATCATAGAATATCTACATCTTACAAATGAATTTATAGCAAAAGAAAAATTTCAAGATGTTAAAAAGGTTATTGATGATCGTATAACTAAAACATATGAAAAGTCAAATGGTCTCACGCAAAAACAAAATGAAAATCTTGTAGAGTATAGCGAACTTCTGGACTACTGCGATAAATTAAATGAAGAATGTAAATCATATGAACAAAAAGAATTTAAATCTCATATTGACGAATGGGAAATATTGAACCTGAGATCTATGTGCTTGATGATGAAATTAAATTTATGTCATCCATCTCGTAATGAATATTCTTCATTGAAATTTATTCCATTGGTTGAATATAAAAAGATTAAGAAACCTGAATTTAATTATGTTGTAATGGGACAAAAAAGATGTCTTTTGAGCATCTCCAATTCTAAAACTTCTGATGTGAATAATGTAAAAGTTACAGAAATTGTTAATAAGGATTTAATTAAAATGTTGAAAGATTGGAGAAAAGTTGTTGGAGATGATGATAGATTATTTATTACACCGAAAACAAATAAGCAATGGACGAATGATCAGTTGTCTCAAATGATGGCGAAGTATAGTAAAAGATTAATTAATAAAAGTATTGGTTCTACTCTTATGTATAAAATTATCATAAAAGAATTGGGAAAACATTATAACGAAGCAATGGATAATGAAGATTATTCAGAAGCGATTAAATGTAATAAGGTTTTAGAAACCTATGCTAAAACAAGAGGTCACTCACAAAGTATTCAGAAAAAAATTTATGTTGTAAAAGATTAATCTTTACTTTTACGAATATGTAAAGCACATAATGTATTACCATTTAAATCTTCTAATGGTTTCTCACTGAGATCTACTACATCTATATCCAATGAATTTAATACAAAATCTGATGGATTATTAAATTTTATATATACACGCTCAGAAGGTTCGTAAAAGAGCAGACCTCTTGAATTACCTTGACTATCAAAACGAGGGCAAGAATATATAATATTGGATACACTGCTCTTTATTCCATTATATGAGTTTAGTGCTTGATTTTTTAGTCTAACAAACATAGATGATGTAATTACACTATCAGGTGTAACAGTTGATTGAAATTCTACAGCACTATCACTCGCCGAAAGAGTTCCGTATGTATCTTGCTGAATATATGGTTGGTCAAATCCTAACAGATCACTTGCTTTTTTTACTGTATGTTGAAATTTACTTCTCTGATCACCTTTGCTCTGCTGACGAGTTGAAAAATATAAATCACCTGTCGTTGTAAATATAAGCGTCCATTTATAATCTACACCCTTATCACCTGTTAATGTTTCTTTATATACATATTGAACCGCAGGATCTGTTGTTTGATTATTTCTGTAAATACTACAAGTATCTAAATTCCGAACACTCACCCTCCATATAGGAGATGGAGTAAATACTGTTTGATATCCATAACCATATGTATTACTTTCATAATATCCATCTTTCGCGTGTCCATTCCAAGTATTTAACCACGCAGTGCCGGGATTTGTATCGTCATTATTATGTATAGAGATCTTTGGATATAACTGATTACAAGTTGCTCCAAGTGGTTTTACTCTATCTCCAAAATCTGTGGAAAGACCATCTACTAATTCAGTTTCTGTTGTTGATCCTGAAACACCGATTGATACTTTTATTCTTTCACCTAATGTCTCAAAAATAACTCTATCATAATATTTTGCGACTAATGATGCGTTTGTTGGTGTTTGTGCTAATGTAACAGTTCTCATCATTAATGCGTTTTTATCTTTTAATGGATTGCCTATATCATTTCTGACTAAATGTAAAACCTGTGCGTCATTTCCGTGTGTCCAATTAAAACAGACATCCCACCAAAAAGGGACATTATCATCAGGATTACCTGTTCCAGCATCATATGGTTCAGGTAAATTAACATCAGCATCAAGTAATGGTTTGTGACTAAACATTCCAGATGGATTTACAAAATTTCTTTGGGATATTCCAAGACTTGATGTATAACCCTGACTTCTTATTAAACCTAATGTATAACCATCTTCAACATCTCCTGCGGAAGAACCATTAAAATATATTACGCATTTACCATCTACAAGTGATAATGGATGCTTTTTACCAATAGCATCTGCGACTGTTGTTTTATTATTATATCCCGTAATCAAAACATCTGTTCCCGATGCTGATGCGACAAAATTATCTGTATATTTATCTGCTTCTTCTTTATTTGTTGAATTGAAGGATTTGTATGTATCATCTGTGATAAATGGTTCAAAATCTGTATAAGCAGGTTTATTTGTCAATCCCTTCCCAATTCCGAACTGTTCAAACTTAATAGTAAATTGTTTTAGTTCTTTAGATCCCGTGTCAAGGACTTCATCTACTGTTATCTGTTCTACTTCAGCATATGCTTTCTTTACGACATCATCTAAAACTTCTTGTAACATTGTCTGAAAAGCAGGAACTGTATATGTTCCCGCCCTTAATGTAATCGCAAGTGGAATATTCACATCATCTGCTCTTGCGGATAATGATAAATAACCTTTACCATTTGTAGGTTCTTGAGTTCCCCAATACAGATAAAAACCTTCATTTTGTTTTACTGTGATATGATTATCTAATCTATTACATTTTAATGAAACAAGAGCAATCTCACTATTCGCTTCTACCTTAAGAGGACTTCTAAAAAAATTTTGGAAAGATGAAGGATTTTCTATTCCACCATTCGTAGAATGAGTCGTATCAAACTCATTTTGAGATGACGAAGCAATAACTAATGACATATTTATAATGTAAATATATTTTAATATTATAAAAAAAAATATAAATATTATATAAATGCCCAAATACGATAAGAATGGTGTAAAACCAAAAGGTAGGAAAATGAAATCAGCAGACAGATCTTGTGCTGGTGAGTGTCAATATAAAATAAAAGAGGAAAGTGTTGATAGAAAAAAAGTCAAGGAAAAGGATGTTTTTGATAAAAAGCAAACTAAATTTACTCGTCGTCAGAAGAGGACTCGTCGTTAAGCATTTTTTCTAATTCTGCTTCTTCTTTTTCTATTGCTTCTTTTTTCTTTTTTAATGCTTCTATTTTCTTTTGGCGTTCTTCTTCTTTCTTGTTATCTTTCTTTTTTTCAATAGCATTCTGTTTATCTTTGATTTGTTTTAGATTGTAATATTCTTCCTGAAGTTTATCAAAATCTTCTCTTGGAACATAATGAGGCATATTTTCTTTGAACTGGTCAATTACATTATTTTTCTCAATCAATCTTTTATTGTATTCAGATACTCTACTATTCAATCGTTCGCATCTTTCAGACATTTCTTTAAAATGACCATTGATTAATTCTTCTTTAACTTCACGACGAACTTCGTTTTTCATTAACTCTTTTTGTAATTCCATATTCTTTTTACTTTCTTCTTGTGCTTTTACAAGTTCTTTTATTCTACGCCTCTGCTGACAAACTCGTTTGAGATCGCCATCTATTAACCCTTGAAATAAACAATTATAATATGAAGAAAATCTTGCGCTATCATTTTTAAATTGTTTCTTAAAGGTATGTTTTAAAGTCTTTCTTTGCTGTGCTGTTCGCTCACCATCAACGGGATCATATTCGCCGTCTTTGTAGAGACACATAAAAATATCTGTAATAGCATCAATTTGCTGGGGAGTAATACGCTTGTCGGAGAATTCCATACTCCTATTTATAATGTAGTCTTTAAATAATAATTATTTTTTAAACGCATTTATCTCATAAAAGTCTCACAACCTAAAAATGTAATAAATTTGAAACTTATATTTTGGTGATGCTAAATAGTAAAAGGAAGAAGTAAAAAAAATATATAGTAACCTCATAGTCTCATCTATCCGTTTTTGAACAAATTTGAAACCGCTATATTCAACAAGTTATATACAAAACAAAGAGCAACAGAAAAAAAAATAATACAACAGAAAAAAATGGAATTCGTTACCTTCGCACAATACTGGGATATGTCTGATGAACAGAAGCAACAGATCAAGGAAAATCTTAATGATCTACAAGTAGATTATTTAGAACCTCATTCTGCTTGGGATGTTGATAGTATGAAAGATCAATATATTCCAATTGGTGTTCAGGAATGGCGATCAATGGATAAACCAAACCGTAAATTATATTATGAAAACATTGAACCCGAAGCACGAGCCAATATGGTGGGTCACGGTAGCATTGATAATCCCGCATATTGCGATATGAATGGTCACTGTTACAGTTGCGAAGAAGATGCTGATTGTGCTGATTTGTATATCAAGGAATTGAGACTAAATAGAGAAGAATATGAAATAATGAAACAATCGTGTGAAGAACAAAAAAAAGAATTGGATGAACTATCAGATAAATGTATTCAAGAAATTGAAGAAAAACAAAAACTCAGAAAAGAAATCAAAGAACTAAAAGAAGAAAATGAAAAACTCAAAGAAGAAAATGAAAAAATAGGAGATCTTGTCGTTTCGCAAACAGATAAATTAAAAGAAGTATCCATTAAATATAATGAAGGATACAAAGTAAATCAAGAAATCAAAAAAAATGCTTGGGATCCAAACAAAGTGTTTATGGATCTATATGAAAATACAAATTATAATCCAAATGAACACGGAGAATTTATAAATTATATTCAACTATTGGAAAAAGAAAATAAGAAACTCAAAGAATTTTGTAAGAGAGGTCGTGTAGCAGAGAAAAACTCTGAACTTGAACAAATGTATCTAAGAGAAGCAGGACTGATGTTTAATGATCAAAATGAGCTGGTTGTAAAAGATTAAGTGAAAGTTGTAAAAAAATAATGAAAAGTTTGTATAAAAAAGGAAAAAGTAAGTTCATTTAATCAAAATTGATTCGGATCGGAGGATCCCATTTCATAATTAATAAATTTTGTTTTGGAGCAGACACCTTTTTATTACGTAAAATATATTTTTTTTTATATTTTTCGCTATCTCCAGATTTGGCGGTATTAGATGCCTTATTACAGTAGTGTTCATTTTTAGAAGGATATCTTTTCTTCCCAAGATACGCTATGGTGTCATTTGATGGAAATGTAGATGTCATATACCTTTTATACCTTTTTTGATTTTTTTGTGATTTCTTTATTGTAATATAATATTCTTTTTTTATATGAATATATTCTTTATTTTTTATATATCTCAAATGTTAAATATTTTACAAAAAGGTATTAATGGTTAGTGCTATCTTACTAAAAGACCATAAGACACCATAGAATAATTGAGTGATTTACCTTGTGACACCATTACCGTGCGGTAAGAAAATAGGGTTTTTTACATACTGCGATATTCTCAAAATTCACTAAAATAAAATATAATATTTTACTATATGTTATGGTAATGAAAATAAAATATATTGAATACATTTTTATTACGGGAGGGGCAAAATAGTAAAGTAAAGAATTTTGCTCCTTACTTTCACCCATTTTTCACCAACTTTTCACCATTTTTTCTCCATTAAAACTTACCCAAAAATTATTTTTTCATATTGATATATTTTTACGTGTCTTATGGTGATAAAATAATATAATATATTTTACATTTTTATAACCTCTCAACAGCTACACAATGTTAGACTTTCTTTAGAAGATAACAAATTTCATACTTCAACTTATTTAATTTGGAATAAAAACAATCACGTTTTAGGTAGAATGGATTATTTAATGAAACACGAACTTATTATGTATG
>Ga0181401_1000660_pt1 | contig 14160 bp, 15 predicted proteins | sample 24SPOviralmetaG_FD_130130 | JGI IMG/M metagenome (GOLD analysis project Ga0181401, IMG submission 130130) | Marine viral communities from the oligotrophic San Pedro Time Series (SPOT) site, San Pedro Channel, CA, USA - 24 SPOT_SRF_2011-07-20 | ecosystem: Environmental > Aquatic > Marine > Strait...
GAGTAGATGTAGCATTAATTTTTTGGTATAAGGTATCTGCTCCAAAATAAACATCTCCATTACCTCCACTAAATGTACCACTTTGGTTAATTGGAATAGAACCCGTAAGAGCATCTTTTGCAGTTCCATTATTATCAAAATAATCTGGAGTATTATTATTAACTGCTTTAACTCTAACGTATCGGGAAGCATTTCTATATGAACCCGTGGTTTGTAAATAAATATCTGTGCCTGATCCTCTTACAGTTTGAACTTGATCTCCAATTTGTTTTATAATATAGCTAGGGGATTTCGGGTCTAATGATAAACCAGCAAATTCCTCAAGAACTATCTTATTCTGATCTCTATCATCTCCTCTTCTGATAACAAGAGTGAAAGTACCTTGTGAGGTATTAGAATCACGAACTTCCCATCTAAAGTTATCATCAGTACCATTGGTCAAAATACCATTTGTCCCTACTGTAGAAGTACCATCACTATTAATACTATTTAATATAGTTCCTTCGGATAAAGTTTCTAATACAAAGGGATCTAGTTGGTGAGAAGGACCTCCTGAACCTGTAGCAATTGCTGAACTAGAAGCTGCATTAAAAGCTGCAGATAGGGAAACAATTCTAGTGACAGCTAGTGTTTCACCTCCATTATCAAAATAATTTTTAGCTGCAATTGAAGTTAAGAATGATTTTTCTACTCCTCCTACTCCTGATCCACTAGTAAAAGTAGTCCCAAATTTAGATTGATAATCTGAGTAACTTGTTACAATAGTAGGAATATTAGGTTTACCTTTAACTGTGGGACCTAACAAAGCAGCTCCTACTACTACGGGTTGGGATGTAATCTGGGACTGATCATTTTCTCTCGTCAGTACACCGGGGGATACAATTGTTTCTGCCATTTTAGTTTATTTAAATTTTGGTTATAAATATGACAAAAACCTTTAAAAAAAACTTACAAAGGAATTATTTCCCCTGTATCTAATGATAAACGTCCCCTCCCATATTTTTGTTCGAGTTGTTGAGCTACAACTTTTTCTCTTTCTTGAAGTGCTACTAATTCAGAATTTAGGGTTTGTTTTTGTCTATCTAACCCCATAATTTGAGCTTCAGCTACTCCAATTTTACCTACAACATCATCAAATTGGTCTTTTAATTCAGTAAGACTTTTAATTTCTTCTTGTGTTAACTTTTTATTTTCTTTAGACATGACTTATTTTTACTGGTATAAATATAATAAACTTTTATTAAATTACAAAATTTAATCTAAACCCACATTAGGATCTCTCCACTCTGAACCTGTTAGAATATTTTGTATTTCTGAATAAGAATATAATTCTTTAGTAGTTAATGTTTGTATAGAAGATGGCATATCCCCAAAAACATACTTTACTACCGTTTTAGTTTCGGCTAAATTATATATAACAGTATCAATAGATGTTTCTAATACCTGATTAAAATCTATTTTATTTAACTCGGTAACATCAAATATAACATATCTATTATCATGTTTACTCATTATTCAAATCTTTCTTTTATAGCATTATAATTTATAGCTACCTCATCAGCAGTTAAAATTCTATTGTAAAATCTTGTAACTGCGATCTTACCATCAAAATAAAATGATGCTCTATTTCCTCCTGCAAATATATTATGGTTTGTTGAAAAACTTGCAGCAGATGATGTACCTTGAGCAAATAAACTGCCATCTAAATACATTTTAGCACCATTTGAATTAGTAGTTCCATCCCACATACAAACTAAATGATGCCATGCATTTAGTGATGGGTAAGTATCTCTTATGTTAACTACATAGGATGAACCATTACTTACAACAAAAATTAAATCAGTACCATTACCAAATACATCAAAACTTCTTTGACTTGTAGAACCTCGAGTAGTTCCCTTAGTAATAATACCGTCATTTTTTGTATTCGTACTATCTGCATTAAACCATATACCAAATGATAAGGGATATGTCTCTAGTATAGCTGGTTTACCATAATCAATTTGATCATCAACCCCATCAAAATCGAAAACTCCTAAATTATCAGTGGAAAAAGAAGCGCCGTTATTAACAGTTCCTGCTAATGATCCGTTTAAGTCTCTGGTTGTTGTTCCTGTTCTGGGGTAACATGCAAACTTAGAAAAGTCCATATTAAATATCAATCCATCAGTTATAATAGAAGTATCAGATTGTGCTATGGGTCCTATCTTACTCATATTAATTGGGTACATTTACAAACCAATCAGGACCAGCTAAAATATTTAACATTTCATTATGAGTATATGGCCCTTGTTTGGTAGTTAAAGCTATTACAGAAGATGGCATATCACCATTATATTTAACATATGTTTTAGTACCATCAGCTGTTTTTTGGACAGTGTCAGCCGATGTTATTAATACCTGATCAAAGTCTATAGTATTAAGTTCACTTGTATTAAATACAACATATTTTCTAGTATTGCTCATAATCCAAATCTTTCTTTCATTGCATTATAATTAATAGATACTTCATCAGCAGTTAAGTATTTATGATATACTCTTGCAATAGGAACTTTTCCTTCAACTGCTCTAAAGAAATATCCTCCAAACACCCATGAACCTAAATCTACTCTTTGTGCATTACTAACTCCATTACTATATGTTCCTGTTGTTGAATATCGTTCTACATTATTAACATATATTTTTCGATCAGTGGTTGATTGAGTCATTACAATATGGTACCAATTATTTGTAGATATAATGCTATTAGTGCATTTAAATTTATTAAATGATGGGGAATCAGTTATACCATATATCCCTTCTATAGTATTAACAGCACCACTTCCACCACTATCATTTACTGTATGGTAAATACCCCAATCTACATAAGGTGCAGGATCTCCTCCTCGACTAAATATAATATTTCCTGTTGCTTGAGCTCCATTACCTGTTGGGTAATACCATAATTCAATAGCGTTTGTTACTGGTATATTGAAAGGACTTGATGAGTTGTTAAATCTAATTAAATCATTAGTTCCATCAAAATCTACTACTCCTAAATTATTATTTTCAAATGTAGGGCCATTTGTAAGAGTACCATCTTCAGAATTAGTCAAATCGGTACATACTGTACCTGTTCTGGGATAACATGAAAACTTTGATGCATCCATATTAAATTCTAACCCATCAGTTATGATAGATGTATCCGATTGTGCTATGGGTCCTATCTTACCCATTTAATTATGTTAGGTCACCCATTAAGTGGAATGTATCTGCTGTAATTTTCTTAAGTACTGCAGATGATCCTAGTTGAGCTAATCGTAAACTATCGTTTTTTGATATTAATGTAATACCTGATCCTGTTTCAAATAAGAAATTACCTGCAGATGAAGTTTGGAAAAATTCATATTCAGCTCCTATTGGTGCTGTTGATGTACTGATTGAGCATGTTAAATTTCCTCCTACAGTATGATAAAATCCGGCATTACTTATAGATGCTGTAAAATTATGTAAAGATGATGATATTGGTTTACCAGCTTGAAATAGTCCGTGACCTGATGCTGTTACATTTGTTGTTGATACATTTGATATTGTTCCTCCTGCAGTTATATTGCCTGGAATTGTAGTGTCAGCATTTGCAAATGTAATTGTGTCATCTAATTGTAAGAAAATATCATCTCCTGATGTTAGTTTCAATTCACTTGCTCCAAATTCTAATTTATGTCCTGCAGGTGATGCTACTATACTAGAGTTATCTGGGAGTTCTATTCGTTGGAGAGATGCTGTAACTGCTGTTATATCTCCACTTGCACTTATATTACCAGATGCAGTTATATTACCTTCTATTACATTAATACTACCCGATACAGTTAAAGCTGTATTTCCACTATCTGGTTGTATTCTTACTCCAACATTATTACCCGCTAATGCTAATACATGATTATTGGATATATCACTATTAAAATGTAATCCATGAGAAGGATAAATAATTTGCGCATCTCTTGAATCTCCATCAAATGTAGATGATGATATAAATAAACCTGTTGCATTATCAGCAGTAACTCCTACTCTTAAAGTATTTCCTCTAATATCACCACTTGCACTTATATTACCAGATGCAGTTATATGAGTAGCAGTAACATTACCTCCATAATCCACACTAAAATTAGATGTAGTTAAATCTGTAATATTTTTGTTAATTACAAATGCAGGATTAGAATCACTAAGAGTAGGACCTCCTGAATTACTTATAACAAATGGTCTAGTATATTGTTGTTGGTTAGGAAAGGCTGATGAGGAAAAGTATCCCGCAAATGATGAAGTTTGTGTAGTACCGCTAGCTCCGCCTCGATGTTGTAATATTACACCAGAACCAACATTAGGATGTTCACCCACAAAGAATTCTAATTCACCTTGTGCATTGGTAAATATTCCTCCAGGTTCATAAGCTACATAAAAATTATTCATATCAACTGAACTAAAACCAGATAAATCTCTCTTACCTATAGTCATTGTTAGTTCACCTTCTGATGCGTTGGAACCAGTAGTGTATTTTACTCCGAATATATGATTAGGTAAAGGTTGACCAAAAACTGTTCCAGTTCCTTGTCCAAAGAATGATTGTAATGCTCCTTTTCCTGTATCAGGAGAGGATTGGACTATGAATGAGCCTGTATTAGGTGCACCTGTTAAAAATTGAAATGAAGCTGATTCATTTATTTCTAAAGATAAATTAGATCCTTCCGATGCTAGAACATTATATGAACCTGTTAATTCTAAGGACCCTGTTATTTTTGCGGATCCTGTAAATGGGAATCCTACTCCTCCTCCTCCACTATTAGCTAATGAAGAGGAAACATCAGGAAATCCAGGTATAGATAAAACTCCATTAATGTCTGTAGAACCTGTTACCGTTAAGGAACCTGATATAGTAATATCATATGCTTCACCCCCAGTAAATGCTACAGAGGATTGTGTAACATGACCCGCTTCAATGGTTTGTCCAGTAGTTACACCTGATGTTATTAATTGTTTGGCCATTTAAATTTTATTTATAAATATATTATAGATTTGTATTTACATCAGGTAAATTATTAATGTCCTGAATAATATTTTCTGAGTTAAAATTAATAGTAGCCTTTCTATCTACAAATTTACTTATACTATTAACATCTTTTATGTAGGTATCGGGGACTATGTACCCATATAATTTTAAGTTAAAATTCGTTGTTGCTATACGTTCGGCTCCATTTTTTATTTCTGTAGCTGTAGTAAAAGAATCTATTCTTGCTCTAAATTTAAACTTTTCAGGGTCACCCCAATATGAATCTGAAGCATAATTCATTGCTTCTACAATTTTGTTATTCTGTTCTATAAAATAAGTACTAATTACCATACTATAATTAATAGTAACAAAATCGGGCATTACAACTACATAAAATTGTTTTTTGGGTAAAGTTGGGTTAAGGGCAGAAAACTGACTATACACATTGTTACCATTAAATTCTTTTTGGTATATTGAATAATTATTTGGGTTATTAGCATCAATTTTATTAGTAAGAGATCTTTCTTTAACTATATCATTCCTTTTTATTAAAATAAAGGGACATAGTACATCTCCTTTTTTGTCTCTTAAAAATCCCTTTTTTTGGATTTGAACCCATTTTTCAGCATCACCATATAATAAAGGAACATCTACATTTACACCTTTTTGAATAACTGTAGGTTTGATTATATTTTTAATATAATAAAAAATGGCTTCATCTATATCTTTAATTCCTAAAGAAAATAATTTAGTATCATCTCCTTTAAATGAGACTTGGTTACCTCTAGAACTATTAGGAGTCCGAGCGTCATTAGGATTACCTTGATTAAATCGTCCTTCCCCATCTTTATAGGGTTCCTGCATTTTCTTAGAAATCTCTTGTTGACGAGGTGGTATTGGTTTATTAAATTCTTGAGCCATTATTGTTGATATCTTTCTCTGGTTATCCCAACTCTATCTGCTGGAGTAACATTAGTAATGCATGTTATTGATATATTAGTACCAAAATTTTCTAATCCAGGATTGAGTGGGTTTGTTTCGTTAGGGAAATCAGGATTTTTACCTGTAAATCTTTGATTTGCTATTATATCATTTATTAAATGGTAATTATCTTCATACAAGACATAATCACCTATACTAGGAACAACATTAGCATCAACTAAATCATCTCTGAAAAAATGAAATTCAACTCGTTGACTTACATCAATTAGCATATTGTCTTCAACAAAAGACTGAGCGTCTCTAGTTACTAACACATTAAATAAATAAGGACCATCAAAACTATATCCCTCAGCAGCTTCCCCATATATGTTAGTTTTTGTTTCTTCAGAACGGTGGAGATAAAGAGCACACTGTTGGTTAACAATATCCCCTAGGAATTCTCTATTGATTTTCCTAATTAAATCTACATCTCTTGATCCTCCAAATAATGCCATACTATGCTATATAAATTACGTAAGGTACTTGAGCCAGTTCTTTTTGCTTATACTCAGCTTCTTGAGCTCGCCTTTCTAATAGTTTATCTCTTGAAGTTTCATCAAGATAACCCCTTAATCTTTCTATTAATGATGACTTTTCTGTGGTTGCTGCCGAAATTAAATCATTTTGATTCATAGTTACATCAGCATTGGGAATTGGTAATGTACCATATTTACCCCTTACATATCCTAACATTTCTTTACTTAAAGCTAATGCATATTCATAAATCCAACTCCTACCTACAGAATTTATTTGAGAGTACGTTGGATTTGCATATGGAACATTTGATACATTAGTAATACCTGTATAGTCATTATTAAATGAAGAAGAATATCTATCCTGAGTTTTAATATATTCAAAATATAAAGTCCCATTTTCTAAAGGAATTGGGAAAATTTTTAATTGGTTATTTATAAGTTCAAATGAATAATTAGACTTTCTTACTTGATCATTCATCTCTATAGCCTGAAGTTTTTGCAAATCAAAACTTAAGGGCATTAAAAGAAAATTAACAGCAGGAGAAAAACTTCCAAATCCAAAATTATCCATCATACTATTAAATCCTATCCCAGTAGAAGCGTATGGGTCAAAATACCTGACTACTGCGGGATCAGGGTAATAAAATATTCTTTTTACTTCTATACTATCATTAGTTCCTAATGAAGCACTGGAGTTTGCCCATGCATTTAGATCATATTTTTGGACATTCTTTGATAAAGGTAATGAACCTGTTCTCCATGTTACATTTCCACCTGTACCTGCTTCTTCCCCATATTGTTGGGATAATCTCACTATAGTACCCATATTAGGTGTAATAAGTGTATTATTAAGGTTGGATTCCGTAGGACCCCCTTCTAAAGTAAGATAATCTTGCCTTACTCTATAAGCATACACTTCATTTCCATAAGTGGTTACTGCTTCTTCTAATGCTGTATAAAATTGAATGTCTTGTAATTCTACATCAACAATAGGATAGCCTAACCTTTGTGCTGCAAATTTTGAAAATTTATCAGCTTCGGTTTGGAATGAAAGGTCATTATCATAAAACCCAAAAGGGGTATCTCCTAGGGAAAATGATGAAGATCCAGGCCATATAGGTATGTTTGCCATGTTGTTTCTTTATAAATATTAAAGCTTTATGAGTCCCTGTTTATGGGAGTCGGTATAAAAATCAATTAGTTCTTCAACTATTGGACTTCTATGGTTAGTTGTTAAAGTAACAGATGCTAATCCATTTATATGATCTGCTGCTTTATATAAAAAATTAAAACCAGAATCAGATTTTCTTTTTAGGTCTACTTGTTTTTTATCACCACAAACTATCATTTTTGAATTTAAACCAATTCTAGTTACAATCATTTCCATTTGGTTATGGGTGACATTTTGTGCTTCATCCACAATAACCATGCTATTTAAAAACGTATTACCACGCATGAAACTAAGGGGAACAATTTTAATTTGATCATCTGCAAGACATTTAGCAACCTTATCTTTATCATATAGGGAATACATGTTTTCATAAATTGGTTGCAGCCAAGGATCCATTTTTTCTCTTAAATTACCTGGTAGAAATCCTATATCTTCTTTAGATACAGTTGGCCTTGTTATAATAATTTTTTCATATCTTCTTGAAAATAAACCATCTAGTGCAATTTGGCAAGCTAGGAAAGTTTTACCCGATCCTGCTGAACCTGCTAACATTGTCAATGTATTATCTAATACTATTTGTTTTGCAATTTTTTGTTCTTCATTCAGTTGAATTTTAAACTTTATTGGGTTCTTTGGTTTTCTTTTTACAGTTAATTGATTATCCGTCATAGAAAAAATATTAAGTTAGTAACGTAATTACAATTATAAATACTAAAACATAGGCATAAAAAAGGGGTGCCTTACGGCACCCCCCTCTTAATTAAGAAAAGTTACTATTAGAGAGTATTTAAACCATCACATAGAACTTTACCATAGAATTCAGGACGAACTACCTTCTTAGCGTAGCGAGTCAAGAGCCCTTTACGTGGAGTAAAGGTATCTGGATCGTACACAAGAGGTGTCATGATCAATGGAATGTATGGAGCAAATACTGCACCAGCTTCCAAGAACTGTCCTCCTCTAAATCCTAACAAGATTGTATTTTCAGTCATGTAAGGATTTTTGTAAACAGTATAGCGTGAGTTCAACTGACCAGCTTTCTGTACACCAAAGGCGTAAGACATTTTGGCAGCATCACCGTCAGAATTAGCAGCAAATCCTGGGATTGATTCCAAGATAGTAGCTACTGTTGGAGAACATACGAGGAAGTTAGCACCCCCACGAAGTGTTCTTTGGTGAATTCTGTTGCTTACTTTCTGTAGCTTAGTACCTAAAGTTTGGAACCACTGTCCTTGAGTATTATAGAATCCTAGATCAGTAATAGTACCATCGGTACCAGTACCAGAATCTACAATTGATCTATTATTAACAGCACTCCATACTTCAGTACCTGCAGCTGCTGATTCAATCAACATGTCAAGAATTTCGAGATCAATCTCTAATGAGATATACTCACTCATGACAGAAGTTAATTCAGCTTCAGCATCCAATGCGTGATAAGCATTTAAATCCTGTGCGAACTCAGGAGTCCATACAGCTTTAAGCTTACGTGTTTTAGCAACAATTGCTGAAGATTGCATTTGAACATTAATTTCAGGAATTGAAATTGGGTTATTTAAGCTATTAAGCGCAGTGTTTTTATCTTCAAAATCACCTCTATTTTTATCTATTGGTGCCAATGAGTAAGAAACAGTAGCAGTAAACAATCCTACAGAAATGTCAGATACTTTTGCTATAAATTGAAGATCTGTACCTACAATTTTTGTAAATGCAGGTTCATTAATAGGAGTTCCAGCAGATCCAGAATATAGTTCAAATGATCTAATAGCTTCTTGATCAACATTATCAAAATCAGCTAGAGCTATTTTTACTGTAGCATACTCATCATTAGTAGCTGAAGCAGAAAAAGCAGAATCATAGTTAAGATCAGACCACCCAGCAGATCCGGTAGAATCTACAGTAGAGATAGATGAAGTAGCATTAATGGAATATCCAAATCTACCTGCACCATAAGCACCACCTGTAGCACCGTTACCAAATGGAGTATTACCATCTGTATCACCATACATAGAATTACCAGCAGCAAATTTAGCACCTCCACCAGCACCTTTAGTAGATCCATATTGGAAATCTAAATAAAATACAAGGCCTGAAGGTAGATTCATTGGTTGTACTGAGACAAATTCTTTAGCAGCAATTTGACCAAATACTTTTCTAACCAATGGAAGAGCTACACCAGCCCACTGCTCACCTACACCAGCTGTGAAACTACCAACAGAGTTAGTACCTCCACCTGACAATGAAGTTTCTTGAACTAATTGCTTAGCTTGGTTTTCAAGAATCATTGACATATTACTCTTGTCAGCTTCACTATTGAGGCCTTCAAGAAGTCCAGTTTTGGACCATTTTTGTGATAATCTAGCAGCATCACTTTGTAGTGATTTGTACTGATTAGCACTTTCGAGTAATGAATTTAATTGTGACATCGTCAAAAATTAAAAAATTAAAAAATTAAAGGCCTGCAAGTTTTTTAAACCTTGCGACCATTGCGTCTTCATGAATCACTTCTTTAGATTCTGTGATAGGAGCTTTTCCTGTAGGTTTAGAAGCAAATCCTAGTGATTCTTTAATTTCTTTTTTCTTCGTTACTAACGAAGTAGAAAGAGATTCGAATACTAGTTTAACTTCTTTTACATTTGAAGCTTTATCAAAAGAATTTAAAACTTTAACTTTTTGTGATTCAGTAAGATTTCTATTTCGGAAAATCTTATTTGTATACAATAACTTAGAATTTAATAAATTAACTTCATTAATTTCTTTTTTGAGAATTTTAACAGTTTCGTAAGCTTCTTTAAGCTCAGAATCTTTTTCCTTCATGGCTTCTTCCATCTCGTACTTGTAAGATCCTTCTTCCATTTCATCAGCTTCTTTCATTTCTTCTTTAGCTTCTTCAACTTCCATAGTTTCTTCTTCGTCTTCAACTTCCATATCCATTTCAGGGTCCATATCCATTTTTTCACCTGCTTCAAGCTCACCAGCTTCAACCATGTCTTTAATGACTTCTTCTACAAACTTAGCAAGTTCGTCCTCAGTCATATCTTCGATTTCAATAGATTCTTCTTCAGATTCAGTTTCTTCTTCTTCTTCTTCAGCTTCCATTACTTCTTTTTTCTCCTCCTCCACTTTTTCTTCCTCTTTCATTTCAGCATCCATTTCAGAAAGAAGTTCTTCTAAATCAACTTCTTCTTCTACTTCTTCTTTAGCTTCATCCATTTTATCTTCTTCAGACATTGGTTTTTTGCCATAGCCCTCTTTCATGTCTTCTTCTTTGGCTTCTGACATGTCTTTATCATGCATGGCTTCTTTCATGTCCTCGTCTTTCGCTTCGGTCATGTCTTCTTCATACTTTGTTTCTTTCATGTCTTTTTCCTTAGTTTCAGTCATATCTTCTTCATAATAACCTTCTTCCATTTCTTTAGACTTTTCGTCTTTGCCTTCATCTACTTCTTCTTCCATTTCGTTGATTCTTTGAGCCAACATATCTTTCAGATGTGGAGTAAATGCCTCCTCTAGAGCAGCTTTTGCGTTAGCAATTGCAGATTCTCTAATAGCTTTAGCATCGGCGATAGCCTCTTTTAAGAGATTTCTATCCATTTTACTAAATTAAACTTAGTGAAATACGTTTATTAGGAAACGTAATAAAAAATATATTAATTCGATACCATATAGGAGATGGTATATTCGTTAATACATATGTAAAGGAATTTAAAGAATGGGGCACTGACCCTTACTACAAAGGATTTCTCTAACTATATTATGTGCTTCTTTATAAGTATTAAGGGGAGTTTCTTTACCCTCTTTTATAGTGTGCATAAATGAGCCTGGATTTGATGGAGTAGAAACAAAGTCCCAACAAAGTAATTCAAAATCATCTTGTACTTCTAATAAATCACCTCTCTGTTCCAATGAACCCATACCTCTTGATGACACACCCACTGTAATACCACTTTCAATAAGTGCTTTTAAAATGTTACCTGATGGGGTAGGTAAGATTTCTATGAAACCCATTAGATTATCTCCATCCCAATATAGTTTAGTTACATTATGGGAAGCATTTTTTAAATTAATTACTTGGGAATCTGGGTGGTCTAATTCCCCAATAGCTCTTGTTTCGTTGATTAATGTTTGATATTTATCTACTTCTCTATCCCATAAACCTTTAGAATAGTATCTTCCGTTGCCATTTTTTACTTCTGCAGTAGCCATAACACCCCCCACTATAGGATTTCCTCTTTTAGAGATTTTAGACTCCGTAAGTGAGCTAACAGGGTTAAAGTTTGTTGTTTCTACAAGTAAATTTTTCATTAAAACATGGGGTCTGCAAGTTGGCGTAATTGGGTTTCGTACCTACTGTACATAGGTTCCATATCGATTACTAAAGCAACTGCTTCTTCAGCATTACCTACCATATCCATAACATCTTCTAAAGAGTCTTTCATTTTAGAAAGTAAAGCTTCAGATGGAAAGTCTTTTTTTTGTAACTCTTCTCTAATAATCTTTCTAATAGACTCTTTTAAATCACCGTAGCCCGAAGATTTATATTTACCTTTTGGTTCTTCTTGTTTTCCCAATCCTGGGGATTCATCAGTATACCCTACTCCTTCTAAACCAAACTGACCATTTTTAACATAATGAAGTTCATCTTTAGCTAAATTTTTCCTCACTATATCTTTTAACTCACCTAAAGACTTATCTTTGTTTTTTGGATTTTGCATTTCAGCATAAAATCCTGTTAAAAACTCTGCACCACTTTGGTTATCGATTTCTTTTTTATCTTTATAATCATACCCAGCAATTTCTTGATCTACTACTTCCTTAGTAGGTTGTTTTTCTTCTGCTTTTGCTTCTTCAGCAATAGTACTCATATTATCATTAAAGATCTTAAACCACTCAGGTTGATCTTTTTTACCAGTGGCTATGCCCCAAAGATTTTCGGAAATTATTGATTTTTGCTTTAAAATATCAATTGAATTTTCATATCCAAAGTGATTAGGGATGTATTGAGGGAATAATCTTTTTGCCTCATTAAGAAATACACCCTTATGACCCTTTCCTTCTTTTATAAGGTTATATTGGTTTTGTAGAGTAGTGGGTTTCATATTATACTTTTAATAGTTTTTTTATATCTTTTAAATAATCTTTTAATAAAGTAGTGGGTTGAACTACTTGAAACGATTTAGGGTTTTCTTTATAGTAATCTATAGTTTTATTTTTAGCATTAGATATCAATTTATAAATATCATTAAGGTCATTAGTAATAGAATCAAAATCATCTATTCTATCAGCATGGAATTTAGATTCAGGAGAAGTTTCTTCTTCTTGAAATAACTGTTTAACTTCTAAACCAGAATCTTTATTTTTTTTTGGAACTGGTTTATAACCTAATTTATAGTAATAATTCCTAGCAGTTCCATCTGATTTTTTATTTTTATTAAAAGCAAATGGGGTCGCATATTGAGCACCCGTACCTGGAGTAAATGAAGCTGAACCTCCTGTAACTGAAACTTCTTCTAATTGGTTTTTTATACCACTATATAAATCAGGGTAATTTTTTCTTAAATGTGTTCTATATAAATTAAAAGTATCTCTAACTTTATTTAACAATTCAGCTATCTTAGGGTCTTTTTTACCAGCATCAGTAGTAGATAATTTTCTTATAGAACTAAGTGCTATTGATAATTTTTTTAGAGATTCACCAAAAGAAGGGAGTCGAATCAATTTATGTTTAATACCACCTGTTTCTTTATTAATATCTACAGTTTTATAGTAGATGCTATCTTCTAAGTCAAAATAATCATTAGTTATGTCTACTTCACCATACTGATCCTCTATCTTTTTAATAAATTTTGGATCTATGTCCGATGCTTTAGTAACAGGCATTAGTTCAATTTTTCAGTAAGTGAATAAAATTGCAATAGATCAACTAAACTTTCACTTGTAACTTTATCTTTTTTCCCTAAGGGAGTAAGAAACTTTTTAACTTCATCTAATTTTATCCTTAAAACTTTATCATTTATCCTTTTGGATCTTTCAGTTAGTTGAATTTGTAATTGGGTAATTTCTTTATTATAAAATTCTTTTAAATGAGAAGTTGAATCAATTGAATTAATATATTCTCTTAATATTCGTTTTTGATTTTGGTTAAGCTCCGAGTATTTACTATTAAACTTTTCAAGTAAAATCTTATAGGTTAATATTCTTAAATCTTTATCGTACCCCCCAAATTCTTCTAAAACCGTATCAGCTACTTTATCCTTATTAACTGAAGATTCTGTTAAATATTCCATTAAATTAACTTTAATATCAATTAAATCATTAGGGTTATTAATTAAATCTGAATTATAACATTCTATTAATTTATACAATGAAGCTATTTCTTTATATTCAGATATTTTAGTTTTAAAAATATCCTCAAGGTTATAGTGTTGTTTTAGTTCCTTAATAAGACTATATTTTTCCTTACGGAGTTTTTGTTTATTAAGCTTTTTAGAAGATTCTAAAATAATAGA
>Ga0181401_1000665_pt1 | contig 14083 bp, 19 predicted proteins | sample 24SPOviralmetaG_FD_130130 | JGI IMG/M metagenome (GOLD analysis project Ga0181401, IMG submission 130130) | Marine viral communities from the oligotrophic San Pedro Time Series (SPOT) site, San Pedro Channel, CA, USA - 24 SPOT_SRF_2011-07-20 | ecosystem: Environmental > Aquatic > Marine > Strait...
CAGTTTGGATTAATGCTGGGGTGGAAATTAACTAAAAACCTTGGTATATACATAGAGGGAGAATATACAGAATTTTGGGATACAAAATTATATAAATCAACATTTGGAATCAATATTGAACTATGAAAATAAGTGAACATATTACTTATGCGGAAGCCATACATTCAAGCACAGCTAAACGAAAAGGAATAGACAATACGCCTAATCCAGCTCAAGTTGAGAACATGAAGTTAACAGCTGAAAATGTATTTGAACCGTTAAGAAAATGGGTTGGCGGCCCTATAAAAGTTAATTCTTTTTTTAGGTCAGCTGCTTTAAATGAAGCTATTGGAGGCGTAAGTTCTAGCCAGCATTGTAAGGGTCAAGCAATTGATATCGATGATGTTTATGGACATAAAAGCAATGCGGAAATGTTTATGTATATTAAAGAAATTTGTGACTTTGATCAACTAATTTGGGAGTTTGGAACAGACATGAATCCTAATTGGCTACATGTTTCATATGTTTCTAAAGAAGACAATAGAGGTAGATGTTTGAAAGCATACAAAGAAGACGGTAAGATTAAATATAAAGTTATATAAAATGGCAAAAAGAAAAATTAAAAAACCCGTAAAAAGAGTAGTTAAATCATCTACAGCTGTAGCATCTAGAGCGCCTAAAAAAGCTCGAAAAAAACCGCTAACAAAAAAACAAGCGGCGGCTAAGGCTGCTAAATTAAAAGCTCAAGCTAAGAATCTTGTAAAAATAAAACCCCAAATGAAAGGAGGCGCAGTAGGAGGCGGAATGATAGGTGGCGGCACTGTGTTAAAAGGAGGAAGAGCGGTAGTTAAATATCTTTCAAAGCAATTTGCAAAAAAAGGAAGCGCAAAAGCGGCGGATAAGGTTGGTCGTAAAAAAAAGAAAACAACAAATAAAAAAAGAAAAAGTGGCAGGTAGAACTAAAAAAAAAGGAAACAAAATTTGTTCAGCCGGAATAGCTTGGGCAAAAAGAACATTTGATAAATATCCGTCTGCATATGCAAACATGGCGGCAAGTAAATATTGTAAAGACCCTAATTATGGCAAAAAAAAGAAGTAAAAAAGAATATAACAAGATAGGCTTTAAGAATAAAGATATCGATAAGTTTGGAATGTTAAGCGTAAAAGCTGGCATTGATAATAATCCAGGAATAACCAAAGCGGATAGAATAGCTGGTGCAACAATGAAAAAGAAAAAGAAATGAATATAGTCAAAATGAAAAAAATCGTTAAGGAGCTTAAAGGCGCCTCTAAAATGCACGCTGCACAAGCTGCAAAAATTGAAAAGATGATTAAGTCTATGCCTAAAAAGAAAAAAAAATAAATGGGTAAGTTAAAAGATTGGGTAAAACAAGACTGGGTTCGTATTGGCACTGATGGTAAAATCAAGGGCAAATGCGGTACGTCTAAAAATAAAAAAAACCCTGATCGTTGTTTGCCAAGAGCAAAAGCAGAAAGACTTTCTAAAAAAACTTTAGCCAAAACAGCAAGAAAGAAAAAAAGAGAAGGCTCTAAAGGAAAGCAGTTTGTTAGAAATGTAAAAGGAGCAAGATAATGGCAATAAGAAAAACTACAAAGGGTAAAAACGCTAATTACAGAGCCACTAAAAAAGGCGCCGGTATGACCAAGAAGGGAGTAGCCGCATACAGGAGAGCTAATCCCGGCAGTAAATTAAAAACTGCTGTTACTGGCAAAGTAAAACCTGGGAGCAAAAGAGCTAAAAGAAGAAAATCTTATTGCGCCAGAAGTTTAGGTCAGTTAAAAAGATCTAGCGCAAAAACCAGAAATAATCCAAACTCGAGAATAAGACAGGCTCGAAAAAGATGGAAGTGTTAATTATGGAAGATAAAAAGAAAAAAAAATTTAAAGACAGTACTGTTGGCAAACTTTTATTAGGTGTGGCGTCTACAATTAATCCTACTTTAGGAAGGGTATTAGAAGGTGTTACATCCCCTCAAGAAGCCTTGGCTGAAATAACAAGGTCTGATGCTCCAGCAGAAGACAAAGTTAAATTACAGCAAATGATATATGACCATCAACAAGTGGAGATGGAGCAGGTATCTGAGAGATGGAAAGCTGACATGAGTAGTGATAATAAGTTATCTAAATCTGTAAGGCCTCTTGTTTTAATATTTGTTATAGTTTGTACAATGGCGCTTATCTTTATTGACTCAGGATTTATTACCTTTGCAGTAGATGACGAATGGAAGGAACTGCTGCAAATTGTTTTGCTGACAGTTATCGCTTCATACTTTGGAGGGCGCAGCTACGAAAAGGGAAAATCAATAGGAAAAAAATAATAAATGGCAAGAATAAGTACATATCCAAAGGATGTAGACGTAGTAGCTAATGACAAGTGGATTGGTTCTGACTCACAGAACAATATGCAGACTAAAAACTTTACTGCCGACTCGGTAGCTAAGTTTATTAATAGAATTGGCGGACAAGCTCAAAACTTAAGATATAAGTATAACGACACGACAGGCTACGAAAGCGGTGCAATAAAATTTGCAGGCGGCGGAGCGCCAAGCGTATTGCTAAGCAGTATTGTTACGTTTGATATTAGTTCTTACGACACTAGAAGCGCAACAGTAAAAGTAGATGATTTTTTTAAAAATGCACTTGTAGGCTCAGAAGTGCTATTAACCCAATGCGATGATATTAAAAACTGGGCAATATATAGCTGGGACAGCGCTACCGCAAAAGGCGGAGGTAACGAGTATACAATAGTTTTAACCTTTAAGGCAGGGGGAGGGAGCTTGACAGCAGATAAAGATTATTTTATATCTTTGTTGGAATATAATTCAGGTAGTACTGGGGATTTAAATTTTACATTTAGTTTACCAGGAAATGCATTAAGTTATATAATAACGCACAACTTAAACAAATTCCCAGCGGTTTCTGTTTTTGAAAGCGGAACAAAAAATGAAGTGTACACAGAAGTAACATATAACAATTTAAACCAGTGTACTTTGACTTTTACAAGTCTTATAACTGGAACAGTAACATTTAACTAAAAAAATTATGGCAATATCATATTTATCAAACATTGATTTAAGTAATAATCAATTAAAAGACTTTAAAGTAGACAACGTAACTTCTGATCCAACAGGATTGGCTGGTGAGGGTCAAATGATATATAGAACTGATACTAATCAGATGAAATATCACACAGGCTCTAACAATTGGGTTGTGTTTGGAACTGGCTCTGGCTCTGGAACGGTTACTTCTGTGGCCGCGACTCACGCTGGTAATGCTTTTACTGCTGCCATAGGCGGTAATGCTACAATAAATCCATCTGTAGACATAACACTGGATGGCGATTCAACGCAATATATAAATGGCGCGGGGGATTTAGTACTCATAAGTACTTTGCCTCAAGGAGACGTAACAGCTGTACAGGCTTCTACAGATGATGAATTGCTAGGTATTGAGGTAAGTAATAGTACTGGCCCTATACCACAAGTCGGTTTAGGTGTTGACGGCCTAACAGCACTAGGCTCTACTCCAGACGCTGCTGATACATTAGTTATTTATGATGATGCAGCTGGTAAAAACAAAAAAGTTTCAGTATCTAATCTTATAGCTGCTGCTCCGCAGGGAGATATTACAAACATAAACACAACCTCACCAATTGGTGGTGGTGGTTCAAGTGGCTCAGTTACAATTACGCATGACGCGCAATCTCAAACTAACACTACACCATCAACTACATTAACAAGTGGCGGCACATTTACGGCCCTCTCTGCTAATGTTGGTGTTAATGGTACAGGTCATGTCACAGGACAGACACTTACTACATTTACAATGCCTACAATTCCAGCTGCATATACAGGGTGGAAACTAGACGGAGACACTTCTGGTAGTGTAATATCTATAACTTCTGGAGATACTGTTGATTTTATTGGAAGCACAGGTATTGATTGTTTGGCGGCATCAGGCGCTAAATTAACAATTACGAATACTAGCCCATTTGACAGTCTTACTTTAGCAGCTTCAACTGGCTCTAATTCAACTATTGCTAATAGCGGAACAATAACTATAGCTGCGGGTACTGCAATAACTACTACTAATGATGGTAGCGGAACAGTAACAGTGGCATATACTGGTGGTACAGGTTCAATGAATAACTGGACTTTAGCTGGAGACACTGGTTCTTCAACCATAGGCAATGGTGACACAGCAACTGTAGCTGGTTCTGTTGGTATTGACACAGCAGAGTCTGGAGGCACAGTAACAGTTAATCTTGCTTTATCAGAATTAAGTACAGTAACAGCTATTGACCCTACTGCTGATTTCTTAGTAGGTGTCGATGGAACTGCAAATGAAAAAATATTATACCAAAATGTACACTTAAACCAATGGGGCGCTGCAGAAGCAGATGTTGCTTTTGGTTCTAACAAACTAACAGGTGTAGCTGATGGTTCAGCATCCACAGATGGTGTAAACTTAGGACAGGTACAAGCTCTTGTAGCTGGGTCTGGTTTATTTGAGGGTGGTTATAACGCTAATACAGGTTTAACAACTGACCAATCTCCAAACGGAGCTATTAACGGAGCAAGTAACATTGCTACAGGTCTTGGTGATTTCTACGCTGTAACAACAGCTGGTACTCAATTGGGTGTAGCTTTAGAAGTTGGGGATTTAATTTTTGCTAATGTAGCTATTGCGGCAAATAGTAGCCCTGCAAACTCAGACTTTACAATCGTTCAATCAGGGCAAAGTATCGCAGGTGTAGGCGCAACAGATGGCGCAGCAACTAAAGGTATTGCTGGATTTGATAGTGCAGTATTTACTGCTACTGGAAACGGATGGATTCAATTAATTGATCAAAGCATTACCGAACAAAGTTATGGTGCTGCAAGTAAATCTTTAACTATTAACTTTGACAAGTACGGGATAGCACAATCAGTCTCTGAAAATACCATTTCGATTACAGCTTCTCAGGTTAGTGATTTCTGTACTGCAGTTGATACTTGTGTGTCTGACCATGGTCTTACAGCAACTATCGGAAATGGTTCGGCAACTACATACACTATTGATGTAAGCTCTTTAAATACTCAAGACCTTATAGTTCAATGCATGAGAAATTCCGCTCCGTTTGACACTATGTTTATGGATGTAGAAAGAACAAGTGCATCAGTCTTAACAATAAAGACAACAGTGGCATTAACTACTAACGAAGTAAAAGTATTAGTGTATAAGTTGCCATAATAGTTTAACTTTGTAATAAAATATAAAACTATATGTCAATTAAATTTTTATCAAGTCAAGATATATCAGGAACATTAACTGTATCCACTATATCAAACGCAACTTCTGATACAGATAAGTTTTTAGTATCTGACAGTGGTGTGGTTAAGTATAGAACTGGTGCAGAAGTACTAAGTGATATTGGAGCAGCACCCGCAACAGGTGGATCTTACGTTAGTTCAGTAGCAACAGGAAGTGGATTAACTGGAGGCACAATAACTTCAACTGGTACTGTTAGTGTAGATTATGGAACATCAGGTTTAATAGCTGATGCACCAAGCGGTTCAGGAACTCCAGATGTAGATGATTTATTATTAATTGGTTTGGATTCTACATCCGGAGGTGAAACAAGATCTTATGTTATAGGTGATTTACCTTTTACAAACAACACTGGTGATATAACAGCTGTAACTGCAGGAACTTTATTAGACGGTGGTGGTACATCAGGTTCTGTAACTTTAAATGTTGATTTATCAGAGTTAACTTCAGCAACAGGGGATATGATATCAACTGATTCGTTTGTAATAACTCGAGCAAATGGCAGTCAATTCAAAACAGTCCCTGGTTTAGTTCCTAATAATTTATTTCCTAACGATGCTGGTTATACTACATCAAGTGATTTAAGTAGTTATCTTCCACTAGCTGGTGGAACATTAACTGGTGATTTATACATACCAGAATACTTATACCACGCAGGAGATACAAACACATATCTTCGTTTTCAAGACGATTCAATTCAGTTGCAAACTGGAGGTTGGAAGGTTTTTGGTAATAATAATTTAAAATATGGTGCTTTATATGGCGACAATTCTCTTAGAGTTTACGCAACACAAGCTGGTGGGTATATAAATGGAACATTAACAGTTGACACTATAAATAATGCTGCTTCAGATACTGATAAATTTTTAGTGTCTGATGGTGATGAAATTAAATATAGAACCGGCGCAGAAGTGTTGTCAGATATAGGTGCTGGCACAGGTACAGTTACGGGTACAGGTACATCTGGACAATTAGCTATTTTTAACGGTAGTTCATCTTTAACTTCAAACTCTGGGTTGTCAGAAGTATCAACTGGAGTTTTATTTGTCAATAGTCAAGTTCAAGTTAAAGGAATTAATTTCGCTGATTATACATGTTCTAATGATACTGACACAGGTTTAGGTGCTTTTGATCAGGCTAACGGAGTAAGTCTTGTAAGTAAAGGTGCAAAGCAAATTACTGTAAAAGAAAATGCTATTAAATTTGATCCATACACTGCTACAGCTGTTTCAACAACCGGCCCTTTAAATGCGAATCAAAACAACCAAGCGCCAACTCAAGATACATTAGCAACTTTAGCTGTTGATCCAAGTGGTAATGTTGTAAGAGGTGAACAAGAAGCCACTTTTAAATTTACACTTGCACAGTTAAACTCCACGTTAGGTCAAACTTTAATATCGGCACCTGGAGCTGATAAAGCTGTTGTAGTTACATATACCGATTGGATGATGGAATATTCTTCAACTGGATCAGTAAACAATCAGCTTGAAATAAGACAAGCAAATTTAGCACAAGCTAATGCTTCAGTATCAGTTTTACCTGCTTTAAGATTTAATGAGATAGTTAATCAGTCTCAATCAGGGTCAGCTCCATTTTATGGATTTTATACAAGAGATATACCCACTGGTTCTGGTTCTCAAGGTAGAACATATGCAGTTAACAAGGCTACTACTTTTCATAAACAAACAAGTTCACCATACCCAAGTGGGCTAACAAGTATATCTATAAAGATAAGATATAGGATATTTGACGTTGATACTTTTTAAATAAAAATTTACTATCTTTGTTTAAATATTAATAGCTAAAATAAAATCAAATGTCAAAAAAATTAAGTGAAGCACAATTAACTTTATTACAAAGTTTAAACAAGCAGTTCAACGATACAAAAATGGAAATAGCAGATTTAGAGATTAAAAAAGCTGATCTTCTTTCTAACGTAGCTGCTATTAAAGGTAAATTTGCTGAACAAGAAAAATCATTAATGAAAGAGTTTGGTAAAAACGCTATCATTAATTTACAAAACGGAGAAGTAAAAGATCCAGAAGAAGAAAAAGAAGAAGAAAAATAATATGGCAAGAATAAGCAACACATCAGCATATCCTCCGATTAGCAATATTGACGCATCAGATTATTTAATTTTAACTGACGCTGAAAATAATCTTATGACTAAGACTGCAACCCTGTCTCAAGTTCAGGGGTTATTCGGTGTTGACACGTTGGTTGCGAAAGTTACCATTAACAGTGCTTCTTTATTATCTTTATTTTCTAACCCAGTTACTTTAATAGCAAATCCAGGTGCAGAAAAAGTTTTTGACATAATGGATGTTATGGTTTCGTTTGAAACAGGCAGTGCTGTTTATGATTTTGCCAATGATTTAAATTTGTTTGCAGGGTCATTACCATTATATACCATAAATAAAAACACACTTAACAATGCCGCATCGAGTGTTGCGAAGCTACATTTAAATGCTTCTCTCGGCTCTCAAATAACGGTTCCTAAAGGAGTTCCCTTTACATTACAAACTGGCGCAAACCCAACACAAGGAAATGGGTTGTTATATTTAAATATATTTTACAGAGTCTTAACAGTAGGCTCAGCATTTTAATTAAATGGACATAAGAAAAATTTCTATAGGAGCAGACTATAAGTCTGGAGCAATGCATTACATAGTAGGCCAAGAGGTTTTAGGCGGTAACTATGGTATACACTTAATTCAGCACGACTCCGAATCCAAGTCTTATAAGATTTGGATTATGAAAAAGAATGAAGTTTTATTATGGAAAGAATTTAAAATAACACTTCCGATATCCCTAGAGTATAACATAAACTTTTAATGAAATCACCTTTCTCGTATATTGTGACTCCTTTGAATAATAGAAGGTATGATAATACTAAAAAATACGGAGATATAGATTTTATTACTAGCACTTCAGAAGAAGACCATACAGTTTCAAACAGATATGCGACAGTAGTATCCACACCTATAGGATACAAAGGCCCAGTAAAAGAGGGTGACACACTTTTAGTTCATCACAATGTTTTTAAATTTTATAACGACATGTATGGAAAAAGAAAAAGTGGTAAAAGTTTTTTTAAAGACAATTTATTTTTTGTAGACCACGATCAATTTTTTTTGTATAAACAAAAAGGAGAGTGGAAGGGTTATAATAAATATTGCTTTATAAAACCTTCAAGTGTAAAAGATTATTACATAAATAAAAACGGAACAGAAGAACCTTTGTTTGGTACAATAAAATATATTAATGATGAGCTTATTTCTATGGGATTAAAAGTTGGTGATGAAGTTTCTTATCAACCAGAAAGTGAATATGAGTTTAATGTGGACGGTGAAAAATTATATAGAATGTTTACTAACAATATAACCTTTGCTTTATGATTTATATTGTAGACAACTTTATTGAAAAAAGTTTTTTTAAAATTATTAATTCTTATTTAGATAAGGGGAATTTTGAAAAAATTAAAGCTGGAAATAAAAATTTTCACATACAGCATTCCAATGAAGACTTTGATTCTTATATGTGTTCTAAGCTTTCAGTTATGGAAGGTAAAAAAATTGATAATATATTGAGTTTTTTTAGAATAGCTACTGATGAAATCGACTCAGATTGGAGGATACATTCTGATTTAAATATAAATGGAGAAAAACCCGACAGGGCTTTAGTTTTGTATTTATCTCCAAGAGAAAGAGAAGACTTACATGGAACGGCTCTTTGGGAACACGATGTTTACGGCAGAGAAATACCATCGGGGATTTCTGATGAAGACTACGACAATATGATAGATGTCGATGCAAATGATTTAAGAAAATGGAGATTAAGTACAGTCGTTGGTTATGAAGAGAATAGACTTGTATCTTACCCCTCAAGCTACTTTCATAGCAAGTACCCAAATATTGCTTGGAAGGAAGGTCGAAAAGTGTATGTAATGTTTTATAAAGTTTCAGATTATGATTAATAAAAAGAAACAGAAAAAAACTGATTGGGACGAAAAAATAGATAAATTAAAAATGAAATTTAATCGCCATAAGGATGGATATAAAAAACATAAAAAGAGAAATCATCAAAGCTGGTGAATTAGCTGTTACTCAGCTAATAAAAGTAGCTAAAGAAGATATTATAAAATATGACAAAGATGATGAGTTAGCTGCGGATAGATTAAAAAATGCAGCAGCTACCAAAAAGCTTTGTATTATGGATGCTTTTGAAATATTAAAAAAAATTCAACAAGAAAAAGACGAAATAGAAGGGGCTGAAACAAAAAGAAATAAAACTTTAAAAGGATTTGCTGAATCAAGGTCAAAATAAATTATATTTAGAATTACAAAACGTAGTTCCTAAAGCTGTTTTATCTAATAAAAACAGAGGTAAGTCTTGGGATTATGGATATAATGAAAAATATAATTTTGTAGTAATATCTAAAAGCGGTCAAATAGGAGATATAATAAACCTAAGTGGCTTAAATATTGCGCTTCCTAAAACACCATCTAAAATATACTCTAGAGATTTAAAAAAAGAAAATCAATATTGGGAAGCTACTCCGTTAAAAAAAGAATTAAAAAATATAAAATCAATATTTCAGTGGCATGCTGCCCCCCTGGCTTTTAAGAACAAATGGGTCGAATATATAGAGTTTGAGTTCCTAAAAAGAGAGGAGGGTTTTTGGTTTATGAATAATGGAAAACCCACATATATAACAGGTACTCATTATATGTATCTTCAGTGGACAAAAATAGATGTAGGTCTTCCAGATTTTAGGGAGGCTAATAGATTATTTTATATTTTCTGGGAAGCGTGCAAAGCAGACAAGAGGTGCTTTGGCTTGGATTATTTAAAAATAAGACGTTCTGGATTTTCTTTTATGGCTTCTTGTGAAGGGGTTAACACTGGGACTATTACTAAAGATGCAAGAATAGGAATTTTATCTAAAACTGGTAGTGATGCTAAAAAAATGTTTACAGATAAAATAGTGCCTATTTCAAATAATTATCCGTTCTTTTTTAAGCCAGTTCAAGACGGTATGGATAAACCAAAAACTGAATTAGCCTATAGAGTTCCTGCAACTAAAATAACCAAAAAAAATATGTACTTGACCGAAGATCAAGACATAGAAGGTTTAGATACTACTATAGATTGGAAAAATACATCAGACAACAGCTATGATGGTGAGAAGCTACAATTACTGCTTCATGATGAAAGTGGTAAGTGGGAGAAACCTGAAAACATTTTAAATAACTGGCGCGTTACAAAAACTTGTTTGCGGTTAGGTAGTAAAATAATAGGTAAATGTATGATGGGTTCTACATCTAATGCATTAGACAAAGGCGGTAATAATTTCAAAAAACTTTATTACGACTCGGATTGTACTAAAAGAAATCAAAATGGTCAAACAAAAAGCGGGCTTTACAGTTTGTTTATTCCTATGGAATGGAACATGGAGGGGTTTATTGATTTATATGGAATGCCTGTTTTAAAGACTCCGCAAGAACCTGTATTAGGTATTGATAAAGAAATGATTTTTCAAGGAGCTATAAACTATTGGGAAAACGAAGTAGACTCATTAAAAAATGATCCAGACGCTTTAAATGAATATTATAGACAATTTCCTAGAACTGAATCTCACGCCTTTAGAGATGAGTCAAAACAATCTTTGTTTAATTTAACCAAAATATATCAACAGATAGATTATAATGATTCTTTAATTTTAGACCGCCATATTACTCAAGGCTCTTTCTTTTGGGAAAATGGAATAAAGGATTCTAAAGTAATATGGTCGCCAAATAAAAGAGGTAGATTTTTTGTAACTTGGTTACCGAAAAATACTTTGCAAAATAATGTCATAACAAAGAATGGAAAAAAATACCCAGGCAATGAGCATATCGGCACATTCGGGTGTGATTCTTATGACATTTCAGGGGTGGTAGTTGGTAAGGGTTCTAATGGATCGCTACATGGGCTAACCAAATTTAATATGGATGACGCTCCTAGCAATGAGTTTTTTTTAGAATATATTGCAAGACCACAAACTGCTGAAATATTTTTTGAAGAAGTTTTAATGGCTTGTGTTTTTTATGGAATGCCAATTTTGTGCGAAAACAACAAACCCAGGTTGTTGTATCATTTAAAAAATAGAGGATACAGGGGGTTTAGTGTAAACAGGCCAGACAAACAATTTAATAAACTTTCTAAAACAGAAAGGGAGTTGGGTGGCATACCTAATTCTAGCGAAGATGTAAAGCAATCTCATGCATCTGCGATAGAGTCGTATATAGAAAAACAAATAGGACTAGACATGGATGGCACTTTTAGAGAAAAAGATGATATGGGTATAATGCATTTTCAAAGAACCCTAGAGGATTGGGCAAAGTTTGATATTAATAACAGAACTAAGTTTGATGCATCTATTAGCTCAGGTTTAGCAATTATGGCAAATCAAAAACACTTATACACTCCATCTAAACAAAAATCGAAAATAAGCATTAACTTTGCAAGATATAATAACAAATCTTCAGTTAGCCAATTACTTAATAAATGAAAGACGTAAAAATACAAGTTAACTCAGCTGCATTTCCCGATCAGTTTGCATCAGATTCTGTTAAAGATACCATGGAGTTCGGGCTTCAAGTTGGACAGGCTATTCAATACGAATGGTTTAGAAAAGATAGCGGTTCATGTAGATTTTATAATCAGTGGGCTGACTTTAATAGATTAAGACTTTATGCTAGAGGAGAGCAGTCAATTGCAAAATATAAAAACGAATTAGCTATTGATGGCGATTTAAGTTATTTAAATTTAGATTGGACTCCAGTTCCAATAATACCAAAGTTTGTAGATATAGTTGTCAATGGCATGTCTGACAGACTATTTAAAGTTAAAACATACGCTCAAGACGCAATGTCTGCTGAAAAAAGAAATCAATTCCAGGAGATGGTTGAGAAAGACATGTTGGCTCGACCTTTGTTAAAGCAAATTGAAGAAAGCTTTGGTGTATCTGCTTTTACTATCCCTGAAGAAGAACTCCCTCAGTCAGATGATGAAATGGAGTTGTTTATGAATATGAAATATAAGCCAGCGGTAGAAATTGCTGCTGAAGAAGCGATAAACACTCTTTTAGATTCAAATCATTACAGTGATACAAGAAAAAGAGTAGACTATGACCAAACAGTATTAGGTATAGGAATTGCTAAGCACATGTTTCTTCCCGGAGAAGGGGTTAGGGTGGAGTATGTTGACCCAGCAGATGTTGTTTACAGCTATACTGAAGACCCTTATTTTAAAGACACTTTTTATTGGGGTGAAATAAAAACAGTTCCAATAACTGAATTAATAAAAATTGACCCTACCCTTACTAATGCTGACTTAGACGAAATATCCAAATATAGTCAATCCTGGTATCAATACTATAACCAGGCTCAAGCATACAACAATAGTATGTTTCATAGAGATACGGCTACTCTGCTTTATTTTAATTATAAATCTACTCATTCTTTTGTTTATAAGAAAAAAGAATTAGCAGACGGTTCTTTTAAAACAGTTCAAAAAGACGACCAGTTTAATCCTCCTCAAGAAATGATGGAGGAAAACAAGTTTGAAAAAGTAACTAAAAGAATAGATGTATGGTATGATGGTGTGATGGTTATGGGAACTAACATAATGCTCCAGTGGAAACTTGGAGAAAATATGGTTAGACCAAAATCTGCAAATCAATATGCATGGCCAAATTATGTTGCTTGCGCCCCTAGGATGTATAAGGGAGCTGTAGAGTCACTGGTAAGAAGAATGATTCCTTTTGCTGACTTAATTCAAATGAGTCATTTAAAAATACAACAAGTTGTTTCTAGGGTTGTGCCTGATGGAGTTTTTATTGACGCTGATGGGCTTAACGAGGTAGACTTGGGTACTGGTAATTCTTATAACCCAGAAGATGCTTTAAGATTATATTTTCAAACAGGTAGCGTGGTGGGCAGAAGTTTCACACAGGACGGTGAATTTAATAACGCTCGTGTGCCTATTACTCAGCTAACAGCAAATAGCGGGGCCTCAAAAATGCAAATGCTTATAGGTAATTATAATCACTATCTAGACATGATAAGAGCAGTGACTGGATTGAATGAGGCTAGAGATGGAACAACACCTGATCCTAACTCTTTAGTTGGCGTTCAAAAGCTAGCTGCATTAAATTCAAATACCGCAACTAGACATATTTTACAGGCAAGCTTATATATTACTAAAACTTTAGCAGAATGTTTAGTTATTAGGACTGCTGATGTTTTGCAATATGCAGATTTTAAAGATGAGTTTGCTATGCAAATAGGTAAATATAATTTACAAATACTTGAAGATATTAAAAATTTATATCTATATGACTTTGGCATATTTATAGAAATGTCGCCAGACGAAGAGGAAAAAGCTATGCTTGAGCAAAATATTCAAATGGCTTTGTCTAAAGAAAATATAAGTCTTGAAGACGCTATAGATATCAGAGAGATACATAATTTAAAGATGGCTAATCAATTGCTTAAATTAAAACGTAAGCAAAAGCAAGACAAGGAGCAGCAGATGCAAATGCAGCAACAAGAAATGCAAGCTCAACAGCAAATGCAAGCTCAGCAAGCGGCAGCTCAGCAAGCCATGGATATTAAGCAACAAGAAAGCGCTGTTAAGATGGAATTAATAACAGTAGAAAATCAAATGCAAATGCAAAAAATGCAAATGGAAGCTCAATTAAAACAAAAGCTTATGGCTGAAGAGTTTA
>Ga0181401_1000667_pt1 | contig 14074 bp, 7 predicted proteins | sample 24SPOviralmetaG_FD_130130 | JGI IMG/M metagenome (GOLD analysis project Ga0181401, IMG submission 130130) | Marine viral communities from the oligotrophic San Pedro Time Series (SPOT) site, San Pedro Channel, CA, USA - 24 SPOT_SRF_2011-07-20 | ecosystem: Environmental > Aquatic > Marine > Strait...
CTATTGGTGGCCTTTGGTACAATGAAGATCAAGAAATCCCTCAGATGTTTGCTATGTTCTCTAATAAAGTAAAGGAACAGACCATTGCTGCGGTTAGAGGATCAAGGTTTCTAATAGATTTCTTTGATAAGACACAGCACATGATGACAATGACATTGCTCTCTGACTATGAGTTTATGTTAGACTGGGCAGTGTGGTTAGGCTTTGAGCCTGTTGGTGTCATAGAAGACAATAGTAACAAGTATGTTGAATTTGTGCGTTGCAATCCAAAAGGAAAAAGTGTTTACGATGGACCATTACGGCCCGTAATACACTGAAAGGCCCGAGAGGATACCCTTGTTGACGTAGAAAAGCGGACACCCGTTGGCAACTGTAACTTCATAATAGGACTGAAAAATGGCTAATACTATTGACCAAGCCTTTATCAAGCAGTTCGAGACAGAAGTACACATGGCTTATCAGCGTATGGGTTCCAAACTGCGGAACACTGTTCGTACTACCAATGTGTCTGGCTCGGTTGCTCGGTTCCAAGTAATTGGAAAAGGCACTGCAAATACCAAATCACGTAACGGTAACGTAACTCCAATGGAACTGGCGCACACAAACGTCGAAGCCACTATGGCTGACTTTTATGCACCAGAGTACATTGACAAGCTGGACGAGTTGAAGATCAACATCAACGAGCGTCAAGCTGTTGCACAATCTGCCGCTGCTGCTTTGGGTCGTAAGACTGATGAGATCTTAATCGCTGCAATGGACGCGGGCGCTAACAGCACTCAAATTCATGACACTGGTTCTGCTCTTGAGAAAGCTGACTTGTTGACATTGTTCTCAACATTTGGTGCAGCAGACATTCCAGAAGACGGACAGCGCTACTTAGCAATGTCACCTACTGGTTTTGCTGACTTGTTTGCGATCAATGAGTTTGCAAGCTCTGACTTTGTTGGCCCACAAAATCTGCCATTCGCAGGTGGGATGACAATGAAAGAGTTCTTGGGCTTCAAGATCTTCTCAACTTCAGCTGTAGCTGGTGGTAAAAACTTTGCTTACCACACTTCTTCAATTGGCCTTGGCATTAATGCTGATGTTCAAACTGAAGTAAACTATGTGGCTGAGAAAGTCTCACACCTTGCAACATCTATGATGTCCATGGGCGCTATCGTTATTGATGACGATGGTATCTATGAAGTCTTAGATAATAACTAGGAGGCTGATTAATGGCTTATGCAGCAAGTGGACTAGCTCGAATTGGTGGTGACTCAAACGGAAGTTTGTGGATGTACACAAGCGCAGACGCAATTGCGACTGTGAACACAGCAGGTTATTTTAACAGCGCAGCGAATATGCTTGCTGTTCGTGACCTGATTATTGTTTGTGACACCAATGTCCCAACAACCAATTTTGTCAATGTTCTGTCGAACACTGGCACTGTAGTCGATGTTTCAGACGGCACTGCCGTTGTTGAAACAGACGGCGATTAATAAAGGGATGGGGGCTTCGGCCCCCATACTAACATGCCAGATATAGCAAACACACCGATTAAAATATGTTCTCGCGCATCTCTCTTGATTGGTGGTGACGCGATTCAGTCTTTTGAAGACGGTACAGCAGAGGCAACAGTAAGCTCTGCAATGTACGAAGATATGGCTCGTGCCGCATTGACTAACTCTCGGTGGCGCTTTGCAACAGATCAGGCAATTCTTAACCGTTTGGTAGAAGCACCTACTGGACGATTTGAAGCGGCTTATCAGCTTCCATCAGAATTTATTATGCTCTCTGCTATTACAGTAAACGAGTATCCTATCAAATATGATCTCTACGGCAGCAAGGTATTCTGCAATGCTGTAGAAACTGATACTGTGATTGCCGACTATGTATTCCGCGCCGATGAGTCTGGATGGCCTCCATACTTTGTAACTGCTGTTGAGTATATGATGGCTGGGGTGCTTGCGGTATCTGTGGCTAGAGACTCGCAGCTTGCTTCATTGATGGAGCAAAAAGCTAACTTCCAAATGATACAAGCTCGTAGGCTGCACTCACAGCAGCAGACCACACGCAAGCTGAACACATCGAGGTTTATTGCTGAAAGGCGCAGTTAATGCAAAAGATCCGCGTCCCAATCAATAGCTTTCAGTTTGGTGAAGTAAGTGATTCCCTTTTGTCTAGGGTAGATACTGCCGTATATACAGCATCAGCGCAGCGTGTAGAAAATATGATTGTTATGGCAGAAGGCGCAGTTAAGAAGCGCACTGGCCTAAAGCACATCTATGACTATGGCATTACCTACAATGCGACTTACCCAGAGCAGTCACACCTGTTTCCGTTTATCTTTGATGAGAATGAAGAATACGTTATTTCTATAGAGCATCAGAAGGTACGCTGCTTTAGAATTGAAGACGGTACTGTTACTTTAGTTTCTACGCTTACTCAGGATACAAGCGCCGCAGCATTGCCCTTTGATCAAGAGTATTTGCAAGAATACACAACAGCACAGTACGGCGATGTAAAGTTTATTTGCCATCCTTTGTTTGCGCCAAGAATGCTAACAAGAACTAGCTTAACCAGCTTTGAGATTAGCACCTATAGCTTTGACCAACGCGCAGATAACAGCGTTACATTCCAACCTTATTCTAAGTTTCAAGCTCATGGCACAACGTTAGACCCGTCAGCCACAACGGGAACTGGAATTACTCTAACAACAAGCTCTGCTTATTGGGATACAACTGGCTCTAAGACTGGCAGTAATTACCTTAGTTCTTTGCATGTTGGTGTAACTGTGCGCTATGGTAAGAATGAGATTGTTATTACAAGTGTTCAGTCTGCAACTCAGGCTACTGGCAATGTTGTAGATGAACTTTCTATTCGACTGGATGTTTTAAATCCGTTTAGAACGATTGATGGCAGCACTACTGTGGAGGTAACTCAAATTGCTCACGGTTTCTCAGGTTCTGAAGCTATTACTATTAGTGGAGCTAGCGCTACTGGCGGTATTAATACTGGCAATCTAAACGGCTCTAGAACTGTTAGTGGTATTATAGATGAAAATACATTTACTTTTACTGCCGGTGGTGCAGCTTCAAGTGCAGAGGATGGCGGTGGTCAGGTAACAATAGTTACACACGCTCCTAGCTTGCACTGGGATGAGCAAGCCCTTTCAGCAAAGCGAGGATACCCTGCGGCCGTAGAGTTTCATCAAAATAGAATAGTGTTTGGCGGCAGCATTGCAGAGCCAGATAACATTTGGTTTAGCAAGATTGGCAGCTTTTTTAACTTCGATGTGGGTGATGCGGCTGATGATGATTCTATCTCTTTGGTTGCTGCAACAGGTGATGTAAACGAAATCCGATATTTAGTTTCCAACCGTGACCTGCAGATCTTCACAGCATCTAGCGAACTATATGTTCCTACTTACTTGAACCAAGCTATTACGCCAACAAACGTACAGATCAGAAAGCAGACACCATACGGCTCTGAGCATATTGAGCCTATGCCTGTTGATGGTGCTACGATCTTTGTGCAGCGCAACGGTAAGATTGTTCGAGAGTATTTGTTTACTGACAGTGAAGAGGCTTATACCTCTACGGCTGTTTCTACGATTGCTTCTCATCTTATTAGCAATCCTAAGTATATGGCTGTTGTTCACAGCGGCTTTGGTCTTCCTGATTCTTATGCGGCTATTACATCTGGCAATGGCGACTTGGTTTTGTTTTCATCGAACAGAGCAGAGAAGCGAGCGTCTTGGACTAGAGTAACTACAAATGGTGACTTTGGTTCTGTAGTAGCTATTGAGGATAGATTGTTTGCAAATATCTATGACTCAGATGGCAAGCTGCAACTCTGTGAGTTTACTGGTGATGTAGGCTTAGACCTTTATCTTTATGGTGCTATCTCAAGTAATCTTGTTGATGTAAGCGCATTGTACTCAAGTGGTGACGCGGTAGATGTAATCGTTACTGATGGAACTAATCTATCTCATCTTGGCAGTTTTACAGTAAATGCTGGTGATGACGTTGACCTTACAGCTTACGCTGGCCTTGGTTTTACTCATGCCTATGTAGGTGTAAAGTTTACTGCAAAGATAGTAACCAATCCGATTGATGCTTCTATGGGTAATGGCCCTGCAACTGGATCTATTCGTGGTATGACTAACGTTGTTCTTGATCTTAAGAGCGCACGCTCGCTGACAGTCAACGGGCATAAACTTGTGACTGAGACTGGGTTTACTGGAAAAAAAGAGTTCCGTCTCTTAGGTTACAGTCGTGATCCACAGATAACCATTGAACAAAACGATCCGTTATCATTGCAGATAAACGGTCTAGTAGCGGAGTTAATAGTATAATGAACCCAGCAGTGATTATGGCTATAGCCGGTGGTGTTCAAGCAGTTGGTCAGATAGCGGCTGGTCGAGCAGCAGAAGAATCGGCAAAGCTTGATGCCTTTAATATAGAAACTCAAAAAGAGTTAGCTAAGACTGAAAGCTTACAGAGGCACAATGATAGGCTTGAGCAGTATAGATATAATGTCAAAGCAAACATAGCTGCGTTCTCCGCAATGGGTAGAGATGTAGGAAATGATAGATCTGTATCTGTTTTTTTAGAGAGGCAAAAAGAAGTTGCTACTCAAGACACTCGTAGGTCTGATTTGATGGGCGTGTTTGAAGCAATGAAGCTGCAACAGCAAGCAACTACTACAAGAATAGAAGGCAGAGCCAAAAGGCAATCCGCAACCATTGCTGCGTTTACAACAATGGCTCAAGCAACTGCTGACTATAAAGATACTAGACCATAGGATAAAAACATGGCCGTTATTAGAGAAGCTAGACAATTTAAAGTTGGGCCTATTGGTGTAGCTAGATCATCTTCAGCTGGTCAGATTGTAGGTGAGCAAGTTGCAAGAAGCGCTAATCAAGCGCAGCAATACTTGTTTCGTAGAGCTGTAGAAGATGCAAAAGAAGCTGGTGTTGATTCCGCTCAAGCCTTAGAAGCTTCTGAAATAACAGCGCTTGATCCAGAAACTGGAAGGCCAGCAGCATATGATGGGCCAAAAGGAATGGGTCGTTATGCTTTAAAGGCTTATCAAAGTATTTTGCTTTCTCGCTTTGAGCAAGAGATTGCAACAGAGATTGAGGACAAATCTAAAGAACTCGCGCTTCAGAATAGAAGAAGCCCAGAAGCATTTAATACAGCTATGTCTGATTACATTGCTGAGATGTCAAATGTAGAAGAGTCTACTGTATTTAAGAATGAGATTTTAAGAATTGGTAATGCTGTTCAGTCTCAAAAATATAGGGCGCTTCAATCTCAAGCTATTGCTAGGCAAGAGCGTAATGACTCAATTCTTTATGAGTTTAATAACTCCGAAGCTTCTCTTAATATTGAAGATGCATTTGCTGCTGGTGATAATACTACTGGTGATAATTTAATAGCATCTGCTGAAAAGATGGACGCAGATAATGTTGCTGCTGGCACTATTCTGTCAAATGCAATTATTGGCAATTCTAAGAATAGACAGCTTGCAAAGGTTAGAGGTCAGTTTAGATACGAGCAAAGACAAGCAATAAAAAATGGTATCTCACGCTTTGATCTTGAAGCTGCTTTAAATGCTATAGATAGCGGTGATCTATCTGGTCTTAAGGGCAAATACTTTGAGAGCACATTCAAATCTCTTAGTGCTGAGGGTGCAACTTTTACAGAATCATTCTCTGCTTTTGCCACTGAGCTTTTACAAGATGGTTTAAACCAAACCAGACTTACTGCTGAGATGGCAACGCGCAAACGCATTGCGGATAATTTAGACACTACGTCTAGCAATAACTATGACTACTTTGATATGATTAGCGGCGCTAATTCAAACGTTGCAGGAACAGCATCAGACGCAGTTTCTAAGTATATGACTGACTTGCAGACCCAGCTTAATTTAATAGAGACAGGTGCATCTCAAGGCCAAATAGAAGCTGCTACATCTGGGTCTTTCAAAAGATTAAGTGTTGTTAAAGATGGAGTAATTAATAACTTGTTTGCTGAAGCTACTTCAGTTGAAGATGTTGTTAACATTACAAAGTATTTGCAAAATACAACTGACGAAAACTTTAATAAGCTTAATGAAGGCTCGCAATCTTTAGCCCTTGTTTTAGTTGATATGGCAAAGAAGACTGGACAGGTTCAGTTCTTAACTGACGCTACATCATATGGAGCGGGTGTAAATAATGAAGTTCGTTTCTTAGAGTTTCAAAGAAAAACAGATAATGCTCTTGATTATAATGATTACCTTAAGGGAAGAACATTTCCTAATTTGTCTTCTGCAGAAAGTGTTGAACAAATTGAGCTGATTAGAGAAAATTCAATAGACGAACTAAATAGAAATGAACTTCAAGGTGGTGATAAAGAAAAGTTTGAAAGTGCATTAAAGAATAAAACTTCAGAAGCTTTTGTTCGGCTTGCGTTTGGTGGCATGACTAATCCTAAAGCAATAGAGGCTGCTGCGCTTTATGCTAGGGATGGAGTTGATCCTAACAATCTTGTTAGTCCTCAGCGAAAAGCCATAATAGATAAGGCTAGAGAGGCGTTTGATGATTCATCTGCATATGGCGCATCTGTAGAAAGATATAGCGATGGGGCAAAAAGACGATACAATCTTAATGTAGAGATTGCTTCTGAGGATAAGCTTCTAAGAGATGCTATTGATGGTACGCTTGGAGAAACAACTGAAAAGGATCGTATTAATCTTCAAAAGATTTTAAAAGTACCTAACGATTTTTTTACTAACTCAAAATATGATGAGCCTGAATATGCACCATTAACTGCAATACTTTCTCAAACGTCTTCTACTATCTGGCCTCAAATTCAAGTAGATACCATTAAGGCTTTTCTTGATGGAAACATTACTGAATCTGATAAGGTCAAAAGAGTTCTTGTAACTTACGCAAAGGCTTCTGAGTTTGTAACAGATCAAGGGCTACCTGCTGAGTCACGAGGATCTTCTTCGCTTACTTCAAGTCAAAGAACCTTAATGGATGAAGCTGTTTCATTTAGCCAAATGAATCCTGACCCAACCGCCTTAGCTGTTCATATGCAAAAAATAAAAATGACTATGGGCAATTCCGCTCTTAAAGAAAAGATGTATGATATCTTTAAAGTAGAAGTTGTAAAAGACTCTACAGAATTTGTTCTTAAGAATTTTCCAGAAACTAGCTTTAATGCAAACTTGCGTGAGAGATTGCTTACTAAAGCAAGAATGCATTACTTTAAAAACGCTGGTGAAATTAAACCTGAGTCTACTGATGATTTAATATCTGCTCTTCAGTCTGATATAAAAAAGAACTTTATTGAGGATAATCGAATCATTACCTTGTCTAACTCTAGCCAAACGCTTTATCCATTGTCTGTTACTGCTAAAGGCAACGAGCAAGCATTTATGGACTATATTCGCTCTTCCTTAGCGCAAAATTCTCCTAACAAAGATATAGATTGGAACTCTGTTGAGTTTAAGCTGACGCCTGTCGGTTACAATGATGAAGATGGCGGCATGACTTATGGAGTTGTAATTGAGAATGAAACTGGTGGGCGAGACTTGCAAGAGGTTTCTATGCAACTTGAGCCTGATACAGAAGAAGCTGTTATTGTTCCTGCATTCTTTTCTACAAATGAACCTTTCTTTGCTGCTTCTAAAGAAAAAAGAATGAAAGCTGCTGAGCAAGAGCAAATAGATATTGCTACAGAAGAAGCGGCTCAACCCAGTAAGACTTCAGTTATAGCGGCAAGAACTCAACTTGGCCGAGCTGTTCAAGAGCGTTTAGGTTTTGGAGTGGAGTATAGAGCTCAGGTTGCTCAGAAAAAGTTTACTCAACAAGAGGCGATGGATGAATTAAAAACTATTGTAGATGTTGATAAATATGAATCTCTTAGCTCAGTTAAGCCAGCAATGCTTAGATCTTACAGCAGGGTTGGTGAGGTTCCATTTAATCAGTCATTAATAGCCTTGAGCAGTATACTATCAATAGTAAAACAAGACAAAAATCCTTTAGCTAGACAACTTGAGGTAGACTTAAAATCAATGATTAGTATTATTAATGGCGTTGAGGATTAAATGGTAGTAGATCCAAATAGCTTTCGTGCAGGGTACTTTGCACAAGGTGTAGTTGAGCAGCCAGACCCATCATTCTTTGATACACTTGGTGCATCTCTTGGCTATAGCTATGCTCCTGCATACAACACTCTTACTAATTCTTTTCGTTACAATCCTCAAAAAGGATATGACTGGCGACAAGATCTAGAAGGCTATGAATTATTTGCGACTGATCTTAATCACGCTGTTAGCCCACAGCACATGTCAAAACTAAAGCAAGATATAGAAGACTCAATATCTAGGCGACAAGTTCTTCAGAACTCATCTATGCTTTCTCAGCTTGGCGCTGGTTTGTTTGATCCCATTAACCTCGTTGCTCTTCCTTTTGGTGGCCCTGCTATTGGAGTGGGTCGCTCTGCTCTGCGCGTTGGCGCTGGTACTGCTGCACTAGAACTAGGCTTAGAGCTAACTAGGCAGTCTGATCCTTTGCAAACAGCACAAGAGGGCGCATTAAATGTTTTAGCTGCTGGTGCATTTGGTGCTGGTTTTGGTGCTGCCTTTGGTGGTGTAAACGCTAGGGCTTATGCAAAGACAAAGCAGGGGATTCAAGAAGAATTTGATATGATTAAGCGCCTAGATAGACTAGAGGGCGTTACAACAGAACAGATTAGTGTGCCAAGAACAGAGCGTAGATTTGGCAATGACAGCGATGAATACCTACAAGCACAGCTAGATATGTTTGAGTCTTCTGCGGCTCGCTCAGAAGCAGATGCTATTGCATATGAAGGCAAACCAGAGGCTGCTCAGTTTGAAGCTGATGCAAAAGAACAAAGGGCTTATGCACAGCAGTTTAAAAACGAGCAAGGTATTCGTGAGCTAGAAGCTAGGAATATAGATCTTACAGATCCGTATAGAATTATGAATACGCTCTATACTGACAGCTTTCTTTACAAAGCAGTCACCACACCAGTCAAACGTTTGCTACAATCAAAATATCCGTCAGCAATTAAAGAAGCGACTGTGCGTAGCTTTGGAGATAGCGGCATTACTCTAGCATTAAACTCTGTTGGCTTGGCCTCTCCGCAGTCAGTTGCTCAAAGAGCAGCAGTATCTAATGGCAAGTGGGTAAGAGCGCATGACGAAATGATAAAGCTTTGGACAGCGGAAACTGGTGCAGCTAATATTAGTAGGCTTGATATTAACGTTACTGATATTGTTCGCCGTGCTTCTCGCGCTGACAATACTTATAGAAAGTGGCTAACTACAGTTAGCGAAAAAAGAATTAAGAACATAGAAGATCTTACTGACAATGAGCGCAAGGCTATTGGAGTTATAAACAAATATTTTAAGGATGCTGGTGAACGTTTAGAAGATGTAGGTCTTATAGGCACAGCTAAGGGCGTGTCTCGCCGTATAGAAAACTTTGAAGCAAAGATCGAAGATTTAAATGCACGACTAGCTAGAGCAGAAAGAAAAAAAACTACTCGCAGTCAGCTTGAAGCTAATAGAATTAAAGGTGAGCTTGATCGCATAGGTGGTAAGCTAGCCGTAGAGCGTCAGACGTTGCAAGGTTTAGAAGAAGTTAAAATTAATCCCGCTAATGAGGATGTATTCTTCCCAAGATTTTGGAGCCAATCCGCAGTTAAGAAAAACCGCAATGAGTTTTCTCAGATCCTTTATAACTGGTATAAACAAAACCCGTTTATTTATGAGTTTGATTCTAAGACATCTACATATGTTAAGACTGAATTATCTTCTGAGCCTTCTAAGATTCAAGAGCGCGTTGACTTAACAATAGATCGTATACTTGGTGAGCAAGACCCTACTAACGTAGATAACATTGGCTTTGGTGTTGGTCGCTCTAAACACTTTCGCCATAGAGAATTAGATATACCTAATAAACTTGTGACTGACTTTATGGTTACTGATCCGCTTGCTGTAATGAAGACATACGCTACTCGCATTGAGCCACGTTACGAGTATGCAAAAGCATTTGGTCAGGATGTTGATGGCGTTTTGTTTGATTTAGAATCAGAAATGATTACTAAAGGTTTTTCTGAGAAAGACATAAACAAAATGCGTAGAGATTATCTACACATGTACGAGCGTACTGCTGGTGCAGTTATTAGAAATCCAGATAGCTTAAGCCAGAAAGCTGCGTTTATTCTTAGAGAAGCCGCTTCATTTAGTTATATGGGATCTGCTGGTTTGGCTGCTCTTCCTGACTTTGGGCGTATTGTTATGGAGCATGATGCTGAGAATGTTATGAAAGGCATTCAGGCAATTATGGATAAAAACACAGTTAATCTAACAGCTAATGAAATTAGGTATGCTGGTGAGGCTATAGATATTCTTCGTGGCTCTGCACACATGCGACTTATGGAGGATCTTTCTAATAACGTAGATGCCAGTGATCTTCTTAGTAATGCTCGTAATGCTTTCTACATTATGAATGGCCTTGCACCTATGACTGGCATAGCCAAGCAACTTGCTGGTATTGTTGATGCTCATACTATTATTGATTACTCGATTCGGTATACCGAGCTTACACCGCAAGAGCTAACGTGGCTGTCTCGCTATGGAATTGGCGCAGAAGACGCAGCTAAAATAGCTAAAGCGCCTTGGCAAAAATCAGATAACAATCTTTACATGGCTAATACTGATGAATGGACAAATATTAGTTTAGATAACATTATTGAAGAAACTCGTAAAACATACAAAAGACCAAAGCCAAAGCTAGTTTCTAGCATGACTGAAAAAGACTTATTAAAAAGGTATGGTCCAGAATTTTTTGTAGATAGAATTATTACCGATCCTAAAATTGTTCAGGATGTTACAGAGCGAACTGGTTTTAAAGGCGCTTTGGGCTTATCTGTTGGATTTAAGGACGGAATGCCCAATACGATTTACATTGATCCAGTTGCTATAAAAAAGATTTATGAGTTATTTAAATCAAGTCCTAAAGAAAAAAACGAAATGCTTCAGCGTGCAGATAGACTGTTAGCAGAAGGTAAAATTACAGAAGAAATACACGTTCATAGAAGCCAGTTAATTAAAAATGCTGATCTTATAGATTCAGCAGATGATTACTATGAGTTTATACTGTTGCATGAATTACATCACACAACAAATCTTCAAAAGATTGGAGAAACAATACCTCAATACGAGAAGCGAATTGATGAAATTGCTTATGCTTATATTCGCAATCAAAAAGAAGAAGGTATTAAGCTTGAAGCAAACAAGAAATATGATAGTCAATTAGCTGATGCTGAAGAAACTGTATTAAAGTTTCGTACTGCACTTAACAGCGGCGTGTTAAATACAATTATGTCTGCTACTCCTGCTGACAAACCAATCATTACTGATGGTGTGGTTTATATTCCAGCGCACATAGGTAGATCATTTGGATTTAAGGAAGACCCAAAGTTTAAGGGATACACTAGAATTGAAAATGGTTTTATTGGTTTGCCGTTTCAATTCTATAGCTACATGTTAGCTAACGTAAACAAAACTATAGGTGCATTGGCTCAAGGGCAGGTTAAGAATAGAATGTTGGGAATTACAGCGTCTATGGGATTGGCTTACATGTCATTGGCCATTCGTACTCCTGACTTTGCTTGGGAAGAAATGGGCTGGCGTGATAGGTTTGCTAGAAGTTTTGATATGAGCGGTGTAATGGCGTTGTACTCAGATATTCTTTACACTTCTTTGCATACTTCTTTAGCTCTTGGTGGGCCTAATATTACAAATGGCCTTATATCTCCTAAGTTTCCACAAGAACCAAATGCTATTGACGCATTAACTGGTGTTGCTGGTGCTGGCCCATCTTGGGCTGCTGACACTATTTCTGGAATATATCAGTTTGCTAATGGTGAGTATGGAGAAGGCGGTAAGCAAGTAGTTAGAAACTTGCCGTTTGGCAGAATGTGGTTTTTAAAAGATGACATCAATCAGATTACTCGCGCTTGGGCGCAGTGATTTGTCCTAGATTATTTGTGCATTGATCTTCTTCGCTTCTTTGTGTGAGAAGAGAACAAAGAGGTGAACCATGACAATAGACATTTCCGCTAACAATCCGCGTATTAGTTACACTGTTGGTACTGGGGTAACGCAAACAGTTTTTGCAGTACCTTTTGAGTTCTTTGATGACTCAGATCTTAATGTTTATATCGACACCACCCTGCAAACCATTACGACTGACTATACGGTAACTGGTGGGGCTGGCTCCACAGGGTCAATTACTATGTCAGTAACTGGCCCTAAGACTGTTACCCTTGCTCGTGACACTACAATTGAACGCACCACAGATTTTACTGCTGGCGTAGATATTAATCGCGCTGCTTTGAATACACAGTTAGATACATTGACTGTTATTTCTGCTGACAACAAAGACCTTGGCGAAAGGTCTATTAGAGTTTTCGACTACGATAATTCTAATTTAAACTTAGAGCTAGGAGATGCAGCTAGTCGTGCAAATAAAATATTAAGCTTTGATATCAATGGTTCTGTAACTCATCCAGCAACTACATCTACTCAACTTGACGCTGCCGTTAGCTCGTTTGTAAATGCATCTGGCAATAATGCTGCATCTATACTCTATGATCCATCTGGTACTGGTGCTGTTCAAACAACTGCTCAAGCAAAGTTAAGGCAAACTGTTTCTGTAAAAGATTTTGGCGCTGTCGGTGATGGATCTGCAGATGATACTTCTGAAATACAAGCTGCTTTAACGGCTGCTTCTGGTACAAGTAATGTGTATTTACCTGCTGGCACTTACATAGTCAGCGCAACTATCTTTATTCCAAGCAATACTTACTTTTTTGGAGATGGTAAAAGTAGTATTATCAAAATGATTGGGACTGAGGGCCGCAATACCACTGTGGTTATGACTGGCTTTAGAAATAACAAACGTGAAAATATTGTTATTGAAGACATGCAGATTGATTTTAACCGTACCCGCTGGGCCGTTACGGGTGGCACTCAACTTACTGATGCGTTTAACGGAACTGCTGGATATAGCACCTATCAAGATAACGATGAAACAGCATTGAGTATTTGTTACTCAGAAAATGTTTTAGTTAAAAATGTTTGGGCTATTGATGGCTACAAGCATTGTATTGACGTTCAAGCTCCTGCTTATCGGACAGGAACTGACGGTGCGACTTACGACAGCCAACCATCTAAGAATGTAACACTTCAAAATTGTTATGTTTCTGGTGGAGGTGATGATAACATTACCACGCATCACTCAACAGACATTAACATTATTGGATGCTGGTCAGAAAACCCATCTGGTGTTCGTATTCCTCAGAACTCAAACTGCATTGAGATTGATGACGGTAGTCGAAATGTATTTGTAACTAGCTGTGTAACTATTGGTGGTAATTATGGCCTTCAAATTAAAGGGCATGACTACGCACCAGCACCTTACAACGTGATTGTGAATGGTCTTAGAGCCGTAAACAATACTCAAGGTGTAGAGCTTAGGCACTCAGGCTGGTACGCAAATAAGGCAACCTTTAGTGGCAACGGCAGCACAACAGCTTTTACCTTGCCAGCAGGATATGGGACATCTCCAATTGTTTATGTTGGTGGAGTAAAGCAGACATCAGGCTTTTCTGTTAGTGGCGTAACTCTAACATTTAGCTCGGCCCCCGCTTCTGGAACAAATAACATTGTTGTCTACAAGGCTGACGAGGGAGAAGACCCAGAAATTGTAGATGAAGAAGGCAATACAATTGCTTACACAGGTACAAGCCCAACGGCTCGTAATGTAATGCTGTCAAATATTTCGGTTATTGCACCTAAGTCTGTAGCTCATCCAACTGTAACAACTGTTGGTGGTACTGCCATCCCTAATGTTGGTAATACCGGCAATGTTTCTCAGTCAACATACAATGCCATTGCTGGTATGCGTATTCGTTCGTATGAAAATGTTAATCTAGTAAACGTTAGTTTTAATGACAGCACTTTAGATTTGGCTGATGATTACAGTGATGCAACAGCCCTA
>Ga0181401_1000670_pt1 | contig 14041 bp, 43 predicted proteins | sample 24SPOviralmetaG_FD_130130 | JGI IMG/M metagenome (GOLD analysis project Ga0181401, IMG submission 130130) | Marine viral communities from the oligotrophic San Pedro Time Series (SPOT) site, San Pedro Channel, CA, USA - 24 SPOT_SRF_2011-07-20 | ecosystem: Environmental > Aquatic > Marine > Strait...
CAATTTTACTTTAGTAATTTCAGAACCTGGATGCGACACCTCAAGAAACGCAAGGCTGTTAGATTAGTCTACGATAATGAAAAATATGACTTAGTTAAAAGAAAGTCCAAATAAACCCTTGACAAAACAATCCAAAGATACTATATTTGTTATATACAAATAAGACAAACCAACCAATGGAGACAATATGTCATTAGATTATAATACAACCAAAAAAGAATTATACACCGAACTAACTGAAACTGAACAGATTTTCTATCACAACTCACTACCATTCTTATTAAGTGCGATGGGTGTACCTCGTATCACTAAGAAAGTAATACCGGAGTTGATGTTTCGTGTAGCTCATATGACGAACTTCGTTAATCACGAAATCACTCAGGAATTTAACAAAGTAAGTTTTTGGTTGAAGTTTGAAGGATTTCATACTAACTCTTCAAGTAGAACTTCGGCTCAGTTTAAAAAACAAATTGTGGAGGAATTTAAAGGTGAACTTGAAAAGGTGGTGTCGTAATGACACTAGAGGAAAAAGTAATTATATATCTAGAACTTCAAAAACTTTCAGTTGAAGAGAAAAAGGACACTAAACATCTTGAGGACCTACTAGATAGAACTATTTCAAAAAAAATATCTGAATATCTTGAGGACCTACTAGAATGTTTCGAATCTGATATTGAAATTCAAATTGACAAAGAATACTATATAGAACTATTTCAAAAAAAATATCTGAAATAAACCCTTGACAACTTAATCCAAAGATACTATATTTGTTATATAACAAAACAACCAAAGGAATACTATGTTATTAGAAACACAAAAATTCGCAATCGCTTCTATCATGAAGCAGTGGGAAACATTTATTAAGTCAGGAATGGTACTTGGGTCTTTAACTAGTCACGCACAACATAAGAAGGCGTTGATGAATCATCTTGGACCTTATATGGATTCTTCGTTTGACAAGTTGAAAGGACGTGATGCGTATAACTCATTCGTAGGTGCGTTACAGCATGCACAATTAATTACTAAGGAGTTGGCTAAAGAAATCTATACTCCTGATGAAGTGTTGACATTAATACAAATGGGACAATCGGTAGACGATATTCATGTTGTTGACGGATTATATCCGGTGGGGTTTTAAAATAATTAATAAAATCACTTGACACCCTAAGATAATGTTACTATATTTGTTATATAACAAAACAACCAAAGGAATACGAATGACATTAACACCATCATACGGACGAGATTACAAAAGTAAGAAAGCGATAGTCGCTGCGTTCAACGAAAACTTAGATTTCACACTTAACGATATCACAAGTCCTTGGCATGGGAAACCATGTAACAAAGAACAATTGAAGGCTGAAGGAATTAAGAAAGTCCAAATGCGTTATAATAAACTAACTAAAGTAACTTTTGTTGAGGTAGTATAATGGGAACAAGATCTAGAGTAGGAATACAAAACGAAGACAAGAGTGTCACCTCAATCTATATTCATTGGGATGGCTATCCTGAGTACTTAGGTGAAAAACTAAATAAGAATCTATTAACTGAGGAACTCGTAAGAAAGTTCTTAGCTGAAGGTGATAGAAGTACTTTTGACCTATCCTACAAAGATATGCGAAGCTGGGATTCTCCGTCTGATACTCACTCCAATAAAGAGTGGCCTGATACGGGTCAAGAGTACCAATATTTATTTCTGTCCGGTAAGTGGGAAGTAAAAAAAACTTGGTAAAACCCTTGACAACTTAATCTAAAGATACTATATTTGTATTATACAAATGACCAACCAAAGGACAACGAATGAATGTAAAAAAATTAGTAGTGAACTTCGCAAAAGAAAATGGATTGGACTTAGCATCAGGTGGTGGATTCAAAGAACCTAAAAACTGGGATGGTGAGTACGGACAAGAGTCTCTAGGAATCATCTTACATGATGGTGGTGATATGGCACCTTACATCAATTTGGACTATGAGTGTTATTCACTAGAGGAGAAGTTTACTCGTTTCTTATCTAAGCACGGATTGTATCACGAACCTTGTACTTGTTGGTACACCGCGATATACAAAATTTAAGAAAGTCGAAATAAACCCTTGACAACTTAATCTAAAGATACTATATTTGTATTATACAAATGACCAACCTAAGGAAATCGAATGATAGAAGTTACAAACAAAACAAAACAGACTTTCTCAAACATAGAACTTTCAGCAAATGACTATTACGACTGCTATGAAAATCTATTTCATCACGCGTACACTCAAGGCGATAACGAAGATGATGGTTTCTTAGTCACTGCAGAGGCCTTGAGTTATACACTAGAAGATATTGAACTTAAGGAGGAAGAGTTAGGTGAGTTGTCCTTTGAAGATACAAACACTTACAATAACCTTTCAGAAATTCGTAAACAGATAGACAATGAGACTTGGTTACATTTTTCACAAAGGTGAATTATACCCTTGACAAAACAATCTTAAGATACTATATTTGTTATACAACAAAACAACCAAAGGAATTACATGACTTACATTAACATCAAAGAAGATGGTGGAACCGAAACTCTAGATAGTTTTGACACTCGTAAAGAAGCGTTCGCAATGTTAAAAGAATATCGTATGGCTAGTTCATACTACTCAGGTGCCTATCTTTCACAACGCGCAGTGAAAGGGTATAACTAATGTCATTTATTAGAGAAGTCTATGGTTATGTAGAAACAAACGATAATGGACAATATATGTTAAGCGGTGATAAGTTTATTACAATCCGTCCTGGACATTATGATAGTGACGAACATGACACAGACAAGAGGTTCTACATATATGACTTTCTTCGTTTTGTAGAACCGAAAACAATAATTGGAATTTCTGAAGACGAAAGTACAACCAGTTGGCGTGTTAAATTTTACAATGGAACAAACTTGACTTTGAATAGTTTAAACGAAGTAAGAAATTTCCTAATTGTTTATCAAATGTTACGAGACTAAAAATAGTTTAAATAAACCCTTGACAAAACAATCCAAAGATACTATATTTGTTATATAACAAAACAACCAAACCAAAGGAATACGAATGAACATAGCAACTAGACTTACTTCAATGATACACGCACAATATATTAGTGGAGAATACTGTGGTCCAAAGGAAATTGAATTTAGAACAGATTGTCTAATGGAACTTGGAGAAGATTTACCTTGTTACTTAGAATATAACATTAGTAGAGAAAAATTAGAGGATCCAGGTAAGTTTGATCCGGACTTTATGTTTTTTCTTATGTCCGTGAAAACTAACAAAGACGATCAATATTGTGTTACTTATTCAATAGACGAAAGTAAGTAAAGAAAAGAGTTGCCCTCTTCGGAGGGTTTTACTATATTTGTTATACAACAAAACAACCAAAGGAATAAGAATATGAATGTACATTATGAAGTAGAAATAGATTTACCGACCATCATCGAAGAAAATATAGGTGCAGTAGTAACTTACATAGTTGATAATTACGATGGCTTGGTTCGTGAAGAACTTAACGATAATGATGAATTGGGTCTTGATGACTGAAGAAACTTATACAAACTATTTGGGAACATTCAAAGGACCACGTCCACCTAATGGAATTTCATGGGAAACATTAATTCAAGATAGTGCCATGATGGAACGTGGTGAAATGCCTTTGCCACGTTCTATGTACAATGCTAAATATGGTGTGAGTACTAAGAAGATGTCAAAGACTAAAAAGTCTATTAAAGAAAATCTAAAGAAAGTTTCTAATAAAGTAGAAGGTAAAAGAATTACATTTGCAAACTATGTTTTAGAAAACACTCCTAATGGTGGATTTCTAGTATTTGATAAAAGTAACACTCAAGTGAAACCAACTAACAAACCTCTAGTAGAAATATTTAACAAATTAGGTTTGGCTAAGGAAAGTAAGAAAGCTCCTAGTGAATTAACTACAAGACAACTTGGAACGAAGATCTTTAAAAAGTTGTTGACAAAATAGTAAATTATTTTATATTTGTATTATAAGAAAGGTAAATAATATGTCATTGTGGACGATAAGAAAACACGAAAAAATATGTTCTCCAACTGAAGTAGTAACAGGAAAACAATTAAAAGAGTTTGTTAAACAATTTGATGATAAAGAATTAGTGACTGCATTGTTTATTAATGAAAAAATAGTTAGAGAGGAACATACAGACGGATTGTTTATAAATGAATACAATTATGGTTTTGAAAAAACAAAAAAGACAAAGCCACAAATTAAACAAATCTTACAAAAAATACACACTTGGGATCTGAATAAAGAATTAGGATGGCGTCAAATTAATATGCTGAACGAAAAATTCTAAAACAAGTTACCCTTTGGTTGGGGTCAGGACTGGTCCACCTTAAACGGACTATCTTTGTGAACGAGTGGCGGAATTGGTAGACGCAGGTTATCCGAAAGGGACCTCATAAGTACGACTGACAATGTACCCTCTAATCTATACTGTGGCTAGACAGCATGGGTGGAACTAGAAGTCATGCAGGTTCAAATCCTGCCTCGTTCAATATTTTAAAATACCCTTTGGTTGGGGGCAGAACTGACTCTTTAGTCTGTTCGGGGAGTGGGGTGGTTCCCACTCCTTTTTTGTCTTTATTTAAAATACTTAAAATAAACCCTTGCCACCTCAGGATAATGTTACTATATTTGTTATATAACAAAACACCAACCAAAAGAGATAAGAATGAGAATTAATCACAATATAGTAAAAATGTTAGAAAAACAAAGAAATTCTAAAAAAGTAGTAAAAACTTCAAAAACTAGAGTATTTGACGCTTTACAAGAATTTGCAGGATTAAATTCAGAAATCACGTATTCTACAATAAAAGACGCATATAAGTCATTAACCGGGGGAAATTGTTTACCTTGGCATTTATATGGAAATAATGGTTATTTCAAATATCCCGGCAAAGATGGCAGATACTTACAAAAGGTTGCATATGGTGTTTACGAACTTTGCGGAAAGAAGGTAGTGTAATGAGTAAAGAAAATAAAGAATATCCAAATTGGAATCAAATTTACGGATTCTTAGGTAATAGTATTTATGGAATCTATGATGTTGAAACTGCAGAAAAGATAAAACTAAAAGGACCGGAAGTTCTTAAAGAATTATTAGAACAGAGATTAAAAAGAATGGTGGTAGTGTAATGAGTGAAGTAATATACACCATGACAGAACAACGCGCGTTTGAATATGCTAAAAAGGAATTGGCTGAAGTGGCCAAGCCTTCTAAAGTTGAAGAATGTGAATTTATCGATGTAACTATGAATCCTCATTCTAAAGATTTAGATTTTGTATATCGTGTTTTAACTTATTGTACATACGATCAGGAACATTATTATCATAATTTCTATGTTAAGCTAAATCCGGAACTTGAGACAATCTCATATGAATATGAAAATTTCTAATAAAAGACTTGACACCCTAGGATAATGTTACTATATTTGTTATATACAAATAAGACAAACCAACCAAAGGAATTACATGAGAAAAATTACAGAAGAATCAATCACAGCTTTTAATAATGCCAAATCTTTTAAGAAACAAAACATGAGTGTAGAAGTGTTACCAAATGTTACCATCTTAAAATTACATGGTAATTCAATTGCATATCAATACAATAATCCTGAAAGAACTCTATCAATTACAAATTGTGGTTGGGACACACCTACGACAAAAGAAAGATTGAACGGAATATCTGGAGTTGATATTCGCCAAAAAAGGGGGATTTGGTATTTGAATGGAACTGAATGGGATGGTAATTTAATTGATATTAAGAGAGGGTAACAGATAATCCATAATAAACCCTTGACAAACTAACCTAAAGATACTATATTTGTTATATACAAATGACTAAGATACAAAAAACCAACCAAGGATAATAAATGAGACATTGTGAAATCTGTGCGAGTGACGCTGTAGAATTAGAATCTTCAACAATAACTAAACAAGTGAATGAGGAAGCTATTATCGTAGAACACTTCAAATGTGATTACTGTTTTTCAACATTCGACGAAACAAATATTAGAACAGTTACAAAAAAAACTAAAAGTAACTTCGCGAAGTTCCAAGACTTTCACTTCGCACTTATGGACGAGTTTGACCAAATGGTGGATATGTTCGTTACAAGTAACGCGTTCGTAGATACTGCTGACCGTACAATGATATACCGTCTTAAAGCTATTATGTTAAACCGTATGGAAATGGACCATGACGAAAGAATTAAAGAGTTTGATAAGTTTGAATAACTTTAAATTTACCCTTTGGTTGGGGTCAGAGTGGACTCTTTAGTCTACTCGGGGAGTGGGGTGGTTCCCACTCCTTTTTTTTCTTTTAAAAATAAACAAATAAACCCTTGACAAACTAACCCAAAGATACTATATTTGTTATATACAAATCAGGAGAACTACATGAGAATGAGTAACGAAGACAAAAATGCATTGATTAACCAAAACAATCAATTTGACAGACAAGACAAACTAGCCCGGATGGCACGTGATGAATACTACGGGAACGCATTAAATTGTGATGGAGACTATCGTGTATCAAGACGAGTGCGCGAATCAGGATACGATGCTAACGGCGAATATTGGGAGGAGTAAAAATATTAAAGAAAAGACTTGACACCCTAAGATAATGTTACTATATTTGTTATACAAACAAACCAACCAAGGAATTAAAAATGAGTAAATTTCAAACACTAAGAAGAAGTCGTCCAGTACTTGAAGTCAAAGACAACGCGCGTGAAGTAATCTTCAAAACCATTTCATCAATGTGCGACAATGTACATTTCTTCAATTTCAAGAAAAATTCAGAAGGGGACTTCAAATTGCGATGTTCCGGAAAGTCAGGAATTGGACATAGTTTTTCAAACTTTGGAATTGACAATTCACAAGAAGATTTGGAATGGGACGCCGATGATTACAATTGGGAGAGTGTGGTGGTGCAAATCAATAGTGGCTACCAGGTAGTAGAGAGTGTAAAAAGTCGATAAAAAGACTTGCCCTCTTCGGAGGGTTTTACTATATTTGTTATATAACAAAACAACCAAAGGAATACAAATGATTGAATTAACTGGAAACAACCTTGGAAAATATGTTGACTTCACAAATGAGTACGAAGACGGAGTGTCTGGTGTTATTACCGAAATCAAATACGGATATCTTATTGCCTATGTAAACGACTTTGATGAAGAGTGTGAAGAGATTGTCCACCCAAGAGATATTTCTTACATACATGAATAAAAAGGGTTGACACCCTAGGATACAATTACTATATTTGTTATATACAAATGAGACAAACAACCAAAGGAAAAGAATATGATAAACGCAACTCATCACCAAGAAGTAGAAATTGAAATTGACTTGGAAAATTTCATTGACGACAATTCAGACGAGTGTATTGATTACTTAGTAGACAACCATGGTGAAGTAGTAATTGAAAAATTACTGGACAACCAAATTGATGAAGTCATTGACGAAATGAAGTCACGTGGAGTAACTGATACTCCTGATTATAGTATTGACGAATTGGATGAACACTTCGCTTTGAATACAAGACTTTCACAACCGGTTTCACCTTATCGTAATAAACTTGTGAGAACATTTCTTAAACATTTCAAGGATGAAGTCGTGGTTGAATTATTTAAAACTATTTAAATAAAAGGGGGTGACACCCCTTGCCAACCAACTCCAAAGATACTATATTTGTTATACAACAAAACAACCAAAGGAAATAATAATGGGCGCAGAAGTTGCTTACGAGATATACGACACTCAGAATGTCGACACTTTAAAAGAATTATTTGGTGAGGACATCAAATTAGTTGAAGACTCAATTATTAACGAATACAACTACGAATATCCGGGTGAGGAATTTGATGGTGAAGCTTTAATGTATACGGGAACAATTTACGAACTCCATCAAATTTCTACAATCTATCCAATAGAGGTTAAGACTATTGAAGAGGCTGAGGAAGTACTTATGAACGAACATCAGAAATGGAATAATGCAATGGTGGTTAAAATTAAAGGTGGACAATCTATCGTAGGTGGATGGTGTTCTTGTTGACACCAAACCACCATTTAAATTAAATTGAAAATAATGTAGAAATACCCTTGACAAAACAATCCAAAGATACTATATTTGTTATATAACAAAACAACCAAAGGAATACAAATGAATACTTTTGAAAATGCTTCCAAATTTTTAGACTGTAACCAATTAAACAAAGAAGAAATTGCAGATTCCGAATACTTAGAAAACCTATTAGATATTTTCCAAGAGGACATGGGAATTAATTTAAGTATTGAGAAAGTTGAAAATATTATTAAAATGTACCAATTAGCTAAACTTTAAAAAAAGGGTCTTTGGACCCTTGCCAACCAACTCCAAAGATACTATATTTGTTATACAACAAAACAACCAAAGGAATACAAATGACTAAATTTTCAAGAAAGACTTTCCGCTCATCAAGATACTCAACCACAACGAGTCCAATTCGTTAAAATAATCAAGATAAACCCTTGACAAAACAATCCAAAGATACTATATTTGTTATATAACAAAACAACCAAAGGAATACAAATGAATACAATTACAGAAACCAACATTTTCGAAACTCTAATGGCTAACGAAGAAATTCAAACACGCGACGAGAATGGTAAAAAATACACTAAAGCGATTCGTGAAGAATTAATGATGGAACTGACTCGTAACTTAGTTAAGTCAATGTCACGCGAAACTGAAATCGACTTTCGTTTCCACAAACTTGGAAATCGTAAAGTTAAAATTTCAAAACAAGCTAACGGAACTTACTTAGTCGAAGGACACGAAGGAAGTAACGCGGCTGCACTTAGAGAAATCATTGCGGACATTACCGGTGAAGATGTTGACTCAATCAAAGAACGCAAATTCACAACTCGTCAACTTGGTGGACAAGCTTACCAACTAATTCAAACTGAATTACAGAAACGTGAGGAAAAAGAATTGTTGAAGGCCGAAGCCAAATTAGAAAACGAAGACTCAAAAGAATTGGATGGATGGGAGTAATGAATATCATAAAGAAGCGTGAACGCCTTATTCAGTATTTGACTGAGGCGTTCAGCGCTAACTCCTTAGCCGAAATGCTTGTGTCCGACTATACTGATGATGAAGTAATTATTAATTGTGACGAACTATTTGAAGAGGATTAAGAATGAGAAAGTTATCTAAGAAACAAAAGCAATTGCTATCTGAGACTGGAGTCCATAGTGTCATGAGTCTTAACGACAATTGCTTTAACCTGATTGAATCATTGAATGACTATGAGACGTTCTACCAGGACGCGGACAGATATTTAAACGATGAGTATTTTAAAAGATTCCAAAAGAAACTAGAATAACACTTGCCAAGAAGATCCAAAGATACTATATTTGTTATACAACAAAACAACCAAAGGAAATTATATGTCATCAGAATCAACATCAGCCGGTATTGGAATCGGTGGAGTCCTCGCATTACTAATCTCAGTTGCACTTAACAAATCATTTTGGTGGGCAATCCTTCATATATTATTTGGATGGTTCTATGTCATCTACGCACTTGTCACTCAAGGCAAACAAATCGTACCTGGATTCATTTCATTGTTAGGACTATAATATGACATCAGAAATTGTACACAAGAATCAAGAATACTTCGTTAAAAAAGACGAAATAGGAAAATTATTCTATTACCTAATTACTAAAATGGGGATGGATATACCTTCAAACTTTGAAGATATAGTACAATTCATTTATGAGGATGTGTGCGAAACTGCTGATGAAGTGAATTGGCATGATGGAGATATTGTAATTGGATTTAGACGTTGGATTGAGTCTAATGTTGTCTAACTCCCCTTGTATGGTGTCGTGGAACGAAGTGGAATGCACTATACAAATTGTTGTGTGTAGTGCGGATTATTAACAGATAAAATTTAATGGAAATGACTTTGAAAAATACACATAGCAAAGAAAAATGTTGGAGCATAAAAGAATGTCTACCAATAAAATGTAAAAAGAAGAAAAACAGACATGGAGAATGGGATATTATCATACCTAAAATGTCAATGAAGTATGAAACTTTTATGGATATAGATTCTTCTATTACACACATGGAGACATACGGAATAACTTATGACTATATAGAAGGGATTGCAACCATGTCAGTAACAAACAAAGGGCTTAAAGAATTAGAAGGAATGTCAGATTTAATATCCATCAGTTAGCATTACACACAACAAAGAAATATAAACCCTTGCCATCCTAAGATAATATTACTATATTTGTTATATACAAATGACCAACCAAAGGAAATCAAATGACATCAGAAATTGTACACGAGACTCAAGAATACTTCGTTAAAAAAGTAGCTAGGAATGAGGAAACGAAATTCCTAGTAGTCTTGAAAGATTCATTTGTTACAAGATTTGAATCACATAGACTTGAGTCTGCAATATACACTGCGGACAGACTTTTCAAAGAAAATTCATAAATTTGTAAAATAGTTACGATTAACCCTTGCCATCCTAAGATAATATTACTATATTTGTTATATACAAATAAGACAAACCAACCAAAGGAAATCAAATGGAATCAGCATTAACTCAAGAATTAGTGGGTACAGTTACCGGAATCGTTACAATGGCAGCGGCTTGTGGAGTTGCCGGAATTGTTGTTATTTACAAATTAATATTTTAAAAGGAAATCAAATGAATATACAATCAGGCAAAAAATATGTAGCCCATATGTTCGTGGGAAGATCTAGAAAAAAGACTTTGGAAATTGTGAAAGTAACTGACACCTCAGGATTTGGTGTCCGAGCAATGTCGGCTACTTTGATTAGAACCGGACAAACTTATATGATTCATGAAAATAACTTTATAGAAGAAGTGGTGAACTAAAATGACTAGACAAGAAATAAAAGATATTAAGAACGCGTGGGCTCGCTCATTATATTGGAAAGACTTTAATGAAGCCTCCGAGGAATTGAAATTGGATCCCGGTACGATTGACAGCCTACTAGCGTTCTCATATCGTAACTTTCACAGATTTGTAAAATAAATCATGATAACCCCTTGCCATCCTAAGATCTAATTACTATATTTGTTATATACAAATAAGACAAACCAACCAAAGGAATTACATGAGAACATTCAAAGAACTAATCAAATCGGAAAATGCAAAAATTGGACAAGGTACTTTAATATTTTCAATGTCGTCTGAAAAGAATTGTGCTGCCGGTATCGCAGGCGAATGTGACTTGTGGGGTAAAGGTGTCAAAGGATGTTATGCGGCAAAGGCAGAAATTCAATATAAAAACAATGTTCCTCAGTTCCGTGATGAATGTGAAGCACGTTGGAAAATTACTGACTCGTTCACCGCAGCCGAGGCTTTCCTAGCCAAAATCAAATCTGCAAGAACACCAATTAAGGCAATTAGATTTAATGAGTCAGGTGATTTTCATTCTACAGAATGTATCGACAAAGTAATTCAAATTGCCACTATGATTGGTGAGTTATTTCCAAAGATTAGAATTTACACCTACACGCACAGAAAATCTCTTTTCACTCACTTGGCAAATGCAATACTTCCTAAAAACTTGACAATCAATATAAGTGACAGAAAACTAGAAGGATTCAATTCATTTGTAGTCGACAAGGAAATTCGTGTTAAAAAAGGAAAAGGATTTAAAGGCGCACTTGGTTACATTGCAGTTCAAAAACAATTAAAAGAAAAACATAATACAAATTTGATTTGTCTTGGTGATTGTTCAAAATGTACACTATGCAAAATCACTCACGGAAAAACAATTATTTGTCCTGCACACTAAAGACTAGCCCTTCGGGGCCTTTTATTTAAAATACTTAAAATAAACCCTTGCCATCCTTGGATAATATTACTATATTTGTTATATACAAATAAGAAAAACCAACCAAAGGAAACAACTAATATGTATACTTTAATTGACTCAGACAATATGTTCTTAGTAGGATCTATCTCATACACTGGAAGAAATACACCAATCATTATTATCAATAGCAAAACCAACGATATTTGGAAAGCAATTAGATTCTCAAAGAAATCTAATATACTTAAATCTATTAAAACTGCTAAAGTATCTAAACAACTAAAACTTGAAAACATATCAATCAAAGAACTTGAACTAAGGACATTAGGTTAATGGTTATCTTAAATACAAAAAACTTAGGTGAGAAGTCCGACAAGGACTTAGAAAGACTAATGCGTAATCTATCAATTGAATATAAAGATAGTGTATACAATAAAGATTTGAAAGATTCTCAAATACTTAAAAGACTAATGAATGTAAAAAAAGAATATAACAAACGTGGTATGGAATTTATTACTGACATCAAAGGACATTAAATGTTAAAGAACTTAAAAACTAGAATCAACAAACTAATCAAACTAGAAAATCAAATGAATAAAGTTACTAACACGAATGCTATCTTTTGTTCAACCTCAATGTCCAATCGTAATGAAATGAATAAAGAACTTTTTGACTTGACTTACGAATACAATCGTACTAAGTTCTTCTTCATGAAACTTAAAAGAGTTCATTTTTACCAATTGAATAGTCATAGTGAATTAATCATGGGAGTAGTAAAATAGTAGTTGCCACCTCAGGATACAATTACTATATTTGTTATACAATCAAACCAACCAAAGGATACGAAATGAAATTATACGGCGAAGAAATCCAAATGATGACAGAACTAATAAACGACAAACTAGCAGCCATCAGTAAATCACAAGAAGGTGTAATCGGATTTGACGAGATTGCTAGACTTGGTCGTGAGAAATTCGGACTTAAAAGATTCCAAAAGAAACTAGAAGATTGGCAGGTATAATAATGACTAACAGCTATCAAGTGTGTTATGCACGAGTAGAAGCCTTCTATCAAAAAATGACTAAAGAAGAATTAATTAAAAGACTAATGTGGGAACATAGTGTAGACGACATCATGAGAATGGGAACACCAAAGGAAGAACAACCATAATGACTATAATAGAACAACTAGAAAAACTAATAGAACATTACAAGCTTGAGGCTAAGGACTTCGAGATGCTAGCTCGTGCAGGATCTACCCAATACAAAAGACTACTACACCAACAAAATATTGTGATTACCGATTTAGAAAAGATACTTAAGAAAAAAGAAGACTAATGAATAACTTATTACAACTAGAACAACTAGACAACCTAATAGACTACTATGAAGATGAGGTAAAAGATTTATATGATTTCATAGCTTACGCACGTGACGAACAACATGACCACTATGAAGGACGATTTCAACAACTCAACGAAGTGATTGAGGATTTGAAAAGTCTAAAAAAAGGTCTGGGAAAAAATCATGATTAAAAAAAGCGCTAAAAATAATGCGCGATTTTTCTGAGGCAAAAAGGGTACCACCTAGGGTATAGGCGCTATATCGCGCCCATTCGTCTGTCTCGTAAAAGGCTTCCCCAGACTAAATTATCTAATCGTGGCTACTGTTCGTCTAATAATATCTAATGTCTTTTTCGTGGGGAGTTTCAAATATAATCTACTGGTGGCAAAAAAATTTTTAAAATATTTTTCTGTTTATAAAAGGCATTTTCTGTGTGGCAAATGAAAATCAAACGTGGCTTCGCCAAAAAATTTGAAAATAATTTTTTTGTTTATAAAAGGGTTTTTTGCTATATTATATAGTAATGAGAAAAAGTATAAATAGGTATATAATATAGGCCTCGCTTCGCGTAAGGTAAAAATGGAGAATGACTATGAGTTTTAAAGATTATATAAAAGAAGGTAGTAATACTTTATTGGTGGAGACTTCGTCTGAAGGGTTTAAGGAAATCCTTCTTAAGAACTTGGATAAGGATATTGTCTTTGGTGAGAAACATAAGAAGTCGGATCGCAAATATTGGGACGGTGCATTAGATGTACTATATGACTATAAAAAAATCGTAGAGGGTTTATAAAATGA
>Ga0181401_1000671_pt1 | contig 14027 bp, 6 predicted proteins | sample 24SPOviralmetaG_FD_130130 | JGI IMG/M metagenome (GOLD analysis project Ga0181401, IMG submission 130130) | Marine viral communities from the oligotrophic San Pedro Time Series (SPOT) site, San Pedro Channel, CA, USA - 24 SPOT_SRF_2011-07-20 | ecosystem: Environmental > Aquatic > Marine > Strait...
AAAGCGTGTCTTGAACAACTTGATAAGGAACATCTTGATCTTGAGTTTAAAGAATCTCCTTGGTACAAATCATGTGCACCAGATATTGATTGGAAGAAGCGTGTAGATGTACAGTCTATCATTCAGAAGTATACATCACATTCAATAAGTTCTACTATTAACTTACCTAATGATGTTACTAAAGAAGAAGTAGCTGAGATTTACATACATTCTTATAACAAAGGTCTGAAGGGAGTTACAGTATATCGTGACGGATGCCGTACAGGTGTACTTGTAACAGATAGTAATGAATCAAAAGAAACATTTGAATATAATGACGCACCCAAACGTCCCACGTGTCTCCCTGTGGAGATTCACACGACAGTTTCAAAAGGTATCAAATGGAATGTTATTGTCGGGATTCTCGACAGTAAACCGTATGAGGTCTTTGCCATTCCGCACTTTACGAATGAAACTGAACTCGAACTGTGTAAGATCAAAAGAGGTAGATACGATCTGCTGAAAGACGGTGACACATACAGTGAAGATATAACCTCTCACATCACTGATGAGCAGGATGTATTGACACGTATGGTAAGTACAGCGTTAAGACACGGAGCTGATATAACATTCATTGTTGAGCAGTTGAATAAATCTCACGGTGATATTACCAGTTTCAGTAAAGCTATTGCAAGAACTCTTAAAAAATACATCGATGAAAAGAAGATGGTATCAAGAGCAGCCTGTACCGAATGCGGAAGTAATAATGTCGTATTTGAAGAAGGTTGTCTCATGTGTAAAGACTGCGGTAGTTCGAAATGTGGATAAATAATAACTGAAGGGGAGGGAAACTTCCCCTTCATTATTTTAAATTATGGATGAGATTATAAAAAAGTGGCAGCATATTCTTAGACTTAAGGATTGGACCATTAAAACCAATAAGATTTCTCCAGAGAGTATAATCTATAACGGGGAGAAATACTTTATAGGTATTCATAGAGATTTTGGTAGAAAACTTGGAATCATATACCACGATGTAGATCTTAAAGAAGAAGATATAGTACACGAACTTCTTCACATTGTATTTCCTACACCTCAAGAAGATGAGACCTTCGAAGACTACGAGCGTTGGATAGCTGAGTCTGCAGAGAATCTTGCTCAATCTGAAGATGTTTGGAAACCTGTTTGTAATACTCCAAAAATGTTTACAGGATTTCAACCTTACCATCACTTAGAAACGTTGAATAAAAATGAAAAATGAGATACGGATATATAGGATATTTCTATGTATCCTTCTTATTCTTCTTGTAATAGTATCGCATAAATATTATAAGCTAAAATATGAAAGCAATGAGACAGAGACGTTGCAAAGCACACGTATGGCGTAAGGACTACCTCAACGGTGGTAAGGTGTGTCAAGTATGTATGAAGACTGACGAAAACGACCAAAAAGTCAACTAATAACCTTACGAAATGATAACTAAAGTAAAACGTAATAGTAAATGAAAATAGATTGGAAAGAGATACTCAGCCCTCTTAAAATAGCTGAGTTAACTTATGGAAAAGATGCATCAAGATTCAATGGTCTTGATATCATTGTAAAAGAAATCAATGATGTATCTGAAAGATGGGAAAAGTTTGTAAAAGAAAACTTTGTACCCAAAACAAAAGCTGATAAACAGCGTAAAGAAGCATTGGAAGCACTGCTTGCAGTTGTAGAAGATATTCAAATGCTGCGTACAGGTACTTGGGAGCCAGATGATGATAGTTGTGATGCAACTACTGATAATTTAAAATTGGTTATCAAGTATATAGAAAAAACAAAGGGGGTGTAAAAACCCCCTTTTTGTTGTTTACAAGTGAGTAGTTATCGTTTTTTACGAGCACCACCCATCTTCATCATTTTCTTGGCACCACCATTTTTCATGTAACCCATTTTGTTACGTACAGAAGATGGTAGTTTCTTAAGACCAGTTTGGCTTGCTGCAGGTTTCTTAAGTCCTGATTTAGCTTTAGGTGCAGCTTTTTTCTTAGCACCTCCTGCTTTGTAAGCTGACTTTTTCATTGCAGAGGCAGCACCGCCTCCCATGTACTTCTTTTTAGAAGCTGGTTTTTTACGCATCATTATTTCTTAGTTTTACGTTTTCTGATTGCAGAGGTACGGCTACCCATACCTACTCTCTTTTTTTCTGCAACAACTGCAGACTTTCTCTTGCCTACACCTTTCCAGGTGACAGGTGTTTTCCCACTAACTTTTTTAGAAGGACGGCATTTCTTTACACCCTTTGTCTTTGAAGAACCACAAGCTCTCCCGTGTTGGTCTGTCCACTTTTCTTTAAACCAACGCTTGAGGTTAGCTCCTGCTTTTGTTTTACGAACAGCCATTATTTCTTTCCTTTATTCTTTCTACACTTAGCGATTGCTCCACTTGCATACGCTGAAGGAAACACCTTATATCTTGCTTTTACCTTGTGGTAGCAAGCATCGTGTAAGGCTTTGTTCTTCTTGTTCATTTTCTTTTTTGCCATGATACTAACATTTCCATCGTCTCCTTGCAGCACATATACGTTTCTTAGGCGTTTTACTGCAATTGATACCGTGCATTTTCATCTGTCCTGCAGATCTTGAGCAATACGAACTTCTTCGTTTTGCAGATTTAGATCCTGCTTTAACCTTTCCTGTAACTGCACCTTTCAGTTTAGATCCAGGATTGGCTCTTCTATGTGCAGCTATACCTTTCTTGGTCATTCCTGCACCGCTTTTAGTAGATCGGAAGTTACCTCCCTTACCTACTGTTCGTCTTACATTCTTTTGTCTTCGAGCAGCCATTTTATCGTATAAAGTATTTAAGTCTTTCTTCAGGATAGAACCAATCTTCAATAGTATCAGCCATAGGTATTTGCCTTCTTGCCCAAACACCTATTCTTAATTTATCTTTATTTCTACCAGCTTTATAAACCTTAAAGAATGGATCATCATTATAGAAAAATCCAGGATTTATTGTTTTTGTCAACCTCATCAAAGATTCAACTTGATTTACAGCGGCAGAAGGAGACGAAGCCAACTTGAATATCTCTGTAGAGTTCCATACAGGAATGAATATACCAAGCTCTGTAGAAAATCTTTGTGCTTGATAAGCAGCCATATTCAATAAATAATCATCATCATCATCTCCTGCAAGTCCTGTCAATATACCTCCAAGTATAGAAGCCGCAAGGAAGTAACCTACTTCTACCATACTTCTAGTGACATTGGCTTTATCTGCATCTGATAGATTATTGTAATTTTCTTTAGCAGAAGCAAATGTCAATTGACCTTCTTTAAGTTCTTTTATCAGTTGCCAATAAAATCTCCCCGCAGTTCTATGAAAACCTTCAAGATCATCACCGATCATATAATTTCTATACTTTTTTTCAAATCTTCTGTTCATACTTGGAACAAACCATTTTCTAAAAAGCATTGCTGCTCTACCAAGAGCTTTTTTCTGCAGAGCATTACGATCATTTACATTGTAAATACCATGTAATCTTTGATTGATACCTTGTATCTTCATTATAAATGCTCTTACATCAGCATCTGTAAAATCAGAACCGTCAAGATTTTTAATACCATCTTGAACTTTCATTCTATTATTTTCAACTACAAGAGCATCATAGAAATCTATTTGCTTACCTTCTTTATTAAGAACTTTTTTATTGAAAGCCAACCCAAGTGCCATACGTGATTGCATCTGATGCTCACCTGCATGGTTTAAGAAAAAGAATGTCGAATCTTTGAACATTCTACCCCATCTGCTACGATCTGTATTTACATCACTGGTTCTATTTTCAAAATCTTGAAGCACATCAAATCTTTCAAGAAATAGTCTGAGTTTATTTGAAGATCTTGTATTTCCAATATCCCCCATCAAACCTGCAACACCATCACTACGATCTGTCCAATATGCTTTACGTGCTTTAGAAAGATCTTGTTGTGTTATATATTGTTTTGCAAATGCTTCTTCTCTGATAAGAGCATTACCAAGAGTAATGTTTGATATACCAGAGTATACGTTAAGTGCAAGACTATTGACAGCAGTGTATTTTATAAGAGCATCAACGATCTTAGCCTCACTTACACTATCAGGAAGTATTTGATTCTGATCATCTTTTAATTCACCATAATAGATCATATCAATGTAATCCTTCCATCTTTTATAAGATTCACCACCTTTAGTTGTTTTTGCTTTTCTTTCTCCCCCACTCATCATTCTTTCAGCAGTCGAAGCAACACCTGCAGACTGTGTAACTTGACGCTCTCTTAAAACATCTCCTGTAATTTCTACTACATTCTGTATACTGACAAGGTTTCTATGTCTATTTGCCATATTTGCAAACATTGCCATAGTAGCTGTAGCATCAAGAGACAGATCACTCATATTACTTAGCTTGCTACTATAGTATATAGGAATATTTCTAATAGGTTGATCTCTTTCATCAAGAACTTGCATACCAAATTGTGTGTCATCTTCTCTTCTCTGATAAAGGTCTTTGAGTGTTTCTTGAATAGTACGTTTCTTATCAGATTTTAATCTTTCAAGAATATCCTTTCTGATCTGAGGTGCAAGTTTGCTATTTGAATATCTAAAACTCATATGAGCTGTAAGCTTTTCACGCATTGCCATCAGCTTTTCGTAATATTCTTTTTTTGCAGGATTAGCCATAATAGCATCATACTGAGAATTGCCATATATACTTTTTTTAGGCATAGCAAACTCTTTTCTAAAATGCATGTCTCCTTTATAGTCTGTCCATATTCTACTATTCTTCCACTTTGTATAATTTTTAAGACCTCTTTTAAGATTTCCTGCAGCAACTTTATCGGTCTTAGCCATAATGCTTATGAGTTTTGATGCTCTTGCGCCAGGATTTTCTTTTACAATACGATCAAAAAGAGCAATTTCATTTTTAAATTTAAGTGCATCTGTAATAAAACCTCTTCTTTTTTCAAGAAGCATTTTTTTATACTCAGGATTAAGGTCTGTATTTTTTTCTACCCATTCGTTTTCTCTCTCTATATATTGAGCTTCAAGAGTAGGTGTAGATTTTAACAATCTCCATCTATCAGCAGGATCTTCTGGTAATCCAAGATCTTTATGCAATTGTTCATAGAATGCTTTTTTAGCATCATTGAATTGTTTTTCATTTATCTCTGATACATAGTTTCCTGTAAGCTCACCGTTAGCATCTCTTTCATAAACAAACTCTGTATTTTCAACACCTGAATTTTTAAGTTTAGCATCCATATCATAAAGATCCCGCATGTCATCAAGCGTTTCCATTTGAGCAGAAAGTATCTTATCTTTTACAAGATTATCAGTAAGAGCCAATAACTTATCTGGATTTTCTGACATAGCTGTTAACCATCTGTTCCAAGTACCGTTATCTTCACTTGTTTCTTCTGTAAGTTTTAAAAGTTCTTCAAAATCCCTATTGATAGCAGTCTCTCTTTCTTCTGCCGTCATGGTTTTATCTTTATAATGTTGCTCAATAAAAGGTCTTACTGTGCTTGCGTAAATATTACGACCATAATAAACATAATCATTTGACATCTGTGTTATACCTGTCTGTATGTTCTTAAGAGCATCAATAAGAGCATCGTGTCTTTCAAGGGTTATATCATCAGCTCCTTGTCTTTTAAGAGTATTCCTGTCGTTGACGGTATTTGCAAGCAATGCATCCACTATAGGTTCGTATATTGTAATATAGTTGTTCATATCAGACACAAGCTCTGCAAACTTTTCAAGCTCATCTTGATACATACCTTCACCAAATGCCTCTCTCATTATAGAAAGTCTATTAAGAACAGCATCAGCTTCTCCTTCAGCATGAGATATGAAATTTACAAGTCCTTGTGTAATACGATTCTCGTTGTATTTTTCATTAGCATTTGCACCAAGATCTTTTTCAAGTGATTTAATAAGATCTTTTTCAGCTTGCATAAACTCTTTAGTACCACGTGCTTTATACTTATCAACCTTACGTTTAAGTACATAGATAGCTTCTTCAAGCTCTTTATCCATATTATCAAGTAACTTGGAGTTCTCAAACATTTTAGGGTCGATCTGAAAGAATACACTATCTTCTTGAGGTTTCATGCTTTCAATTCTTTCTTTGACCACACTCGGTGTTTCAAGAGTTTGAGAAGCAATAGCATTAAGACCTTCTTTAATGCGTCTTTCTTTTTTCTTATTACCTTTTACTCCACCAATAAGATTATTAAAAGCATTTAAGATTCTATAAAACGTTCTTTTCCACCAAGGAGAAGATTCAGAAGTAATGTTTTCAATAAGTACATCAGACATCATCTTACCAACAATTTCAAGACGCACTTTGTCCATATTGTTATTGTAGACTTTTTTATAGATGTCACTATACTTTTGCCAGTAAGAAGTGTTTTCAATCTCAGCAAGTGCTTCCTGTACACGTGGGTCATCTTTCATTGCATACACTATAAAGTGTGCAACCTCCTCACTAAGAGTATCAAGTTTTTCGGTGCCTTCACGAACTGCAATAGTTCGATTCATCATATCAGCAGCAGCGTTTGCAGTTAACTCTCTGCCATATTTTTCTTTATACGCTTTAGCATACTCATCATAGTTAACAAGAGATAAACCGAGATCTGACATTAAAGCTTTTAGCTTTTTGTTCAACTCTTCATTTGGAGCACCTTGAGAAGATGTATCCTGGAACATTTCTGTTTGAGCGTTGATATTTATATAAAATATCTCACGACCTCCTGCGCCAAATCTATTTGCTTTGTTTATACGAGCAGCTTTATATCCTACTGCGTTATTTAAAGATTGTACAGCTTTAAGTGCCTCGAAATAACCATTCTTAGTTATCATAAGACCTCCTTTGTAACGCTTTATACCACGAGATTTCAGAAGTTCTTTTTCTATACTTGCTTTGGTATTCAAAGGCTCTTGAAAGAATACAGCATCCTGACCTCCTTGCTGTGCGATATAGTTCTTAAATCCTTGTTGGTCCTGTTTAGAACCTAACTCATATTTCTGAGAACGATTATTAACATATACTGTTCTTGTGCCTGAAGATCTTGGGACCCTTGATATTTCTTTTATAGCACCTTCTCTACTGTAACCTAAACTTTGGTAATAAGCAATTTCATCCATTCTAACGTTATTTCCCTCCCATCCGATAAATCCGTCTGCATCAGGATTTTCTTTTTTTAGAATAGCGATAGTAGATCTATTGATTCCAAATTCTTTTGCTTGATATGGATTCTCCAGATTTACAACAAAAGCTTTATTTATAGGACCATACTTTTTTGAATACTCAAGATCAGGTGTAAGGTAATTACTACCATATACATCTTCTTTAGATGAAGAAAATAGAATATCATCAAACTGACTTTCAGGAAAAATAGTTGTAAGATACATTGCATAGTCATCCATACTACCTATTTCTGCAAGTTCAGGGTTAAGTTCGAATACTTTATCTAAACCTTCTTTGGATTTCTCTTCAACCTCTTCGGCACTTGGTAAATTTTCAGTAGGTATGAATCTGTTATAATCCCAGATATCCTTATATCTTGCAAAATCAAGTTTTGCTGCAAATATATCTCTCCAGTTAGCAAGATTTACACCTCCTTTTTGAAAAGGTGCTAATTGATTATACTTTTCATAACTAAAGAAATCAATTACTTTACCTTCAACACCCTCAACAACTTCTATAGGTTTGCCGTCTGGATTGTCTTCTAATCTATATGTACCTACTGTTTCTCCTTTACTGTTGACAACATCATACGCTTTTACTATAGTCCTAAGATCATTAGGTGATCCATAAGTTTCAGTAGTATAATTCTTAATACTATGTCCTTCAGGAGCAATAAGCCATGTATCAGTAGTATAGTCTTCATTGGAATCTATTTCTCTTATATATATTGCATCAGGATACTCAGCTAAGAATTTTTTCCATGTTTCTTTTCTGTTGAATGGAGATACCCAATCTATATCATGCAGTAGATTTTCATCAGGTCTTTGAATTGTACCTTGCTCTCCAATTGCTGTAGACCCTGTAAGAATAAATCCTTGTTTGCTGAGTTTTTCTATGATAACTTTACCAAAAGCATCTGATTCAAATGCTTCAGTTAAAGAAACCTGTTTTGTTTTTTTACCTTCGGCTCCAGGTTTATACTTTGAACTTGTTATAAGTTTTTTATTCTGTTGCAATATGTTATTTGAGATAATGCCAATATTCCTATTGATCTTATCTATGTCAACACCTCTTAAGTAGTCAAAGAATGTTGTAATAAGACTCTTAATCTTTTGAAGAAGAGATTTATCATATTTACCTTGTGTTTTATTTTGAAGATCTTCAGCTATAAGTTTTCCTATGTACTTAAAATAAATATCTTTATTAAGAGTTTTATAATTATAACTACCTGTAGTTTTATAACTTTCGTGATTAGGATCATTTACGGGAATAGGAACAGCATTTGTAGTTATTAAAGTATTTATTGTTTGCTGAATCAAAGGATTATATTGCATCATATACGCAATAAATTCTCCAGCTACAGGAGGAAGATTCTTTTTTCCTTTTGTATAAGCTACTTTTGAAAGAAGATCAGCAAAACCCAATTCATCAGTACCAAGTGCTTCAGTTATTATACTAATATCTTTTACAGTTATTCCAAACTGACTAAGATATGTTTTAAGTATTTCAGCAGTATCATTACCTGCTTTTTTTATAAGTTCTTCACGTATTTCAACAGGAGACTCTGCCAGATCAATACTGTTGTTATATTCATCAAGCTCTGCTGAAGATACTTCTTCGTTGCTTTTCTTAAATATTTTTTGAAATACAATAGGAGTGGATGCAACTGCGAATTTTTGCATCTTCTCTCCTTTAAAATCATAACCAAAAGATTTTTCAGAAACTGTATAACCTCCTCTTTTAAGTATATTAGTATAGGCAGGAGGTAAAAATGCTATAAAGTCAACTCCTTGACTTACTAAGTTAGGAATAGCCTCTGTAAATAATTGTTTAGTTGATGGAGAGCTGTTCATTCTTGCGTTGAATACAGCATTCTGAACATCATACTGACCGAATATATAGGTATCCTTATGCTTATATACCTGATACGATTCCATTAATTTTTTGAAAGAGTCAAAAGGAACACCTTTCCCTTCACGCTTTCTATCCATTAATTTTACATAGTTATCATATATTGATCTGATTTTTTCATCTGTAATATCAGGCTCAAGATCAAATATTGTAGAGGCTACTGTTACAGGAGCATCCATAGAAAGTTTTACTTCCTGCTCACTTTTGTTTACAAAATCAAACTCAAGTTCAGCAAGAAGAGGATTGTCCACTCTACTGAGTATTTCTTTAAATAATGGATCGTTAGGGTTTACACATGCCATTTTAATAACATTCTTTAAGAAGGTTAATTACAGAATCATCTGATCTTAACGCGGATGTTAGAAGAGATTCTATGTTCTTTAATCTTTTAACTGGAATTTTACTTGCTCTATTACCAGCAACGTTAAGAGTTGCAACATTATTAGACTTTACCCACTCTCTTAACACATCAGCATTAGGGTTTAGTATAAAAGGTTTATTATGCTTTTTAGCAAAAGCTCTTGTTGCTCTTAACCCTGCTGAAGATACATCCAAAGCAAAGTATACAGTACCATCAGAATTTCTTACATTGTCTTCTGTCCTTGCAGGATATCCCGCAGAAGAACTTTCTACAAGTCCGAAATCAGAAAGAGACTCGTCATTACCTTTTTCAGTTCTATAACCTTTAGGAGCTGTTCCTCCTGTCTCAATACCAAGAGATGTTGCAACAGTAAGACCAAGTTGATCAACACCTGTCTGACCTCCTGATATTACTTTTACTGTAGTATTATTGGTCTTAGCAAAAGCTTCATTAATATAATTCAATGCTCTAGCTTCATCACCTTTAAAGTGTTTTAGAGCAACATTGCTGACAATCCTTTGTTGCTCTTCTTCAGTAAATACATCTTTAAATGTAGTACTTGTCAAAGCAGGTTGTACAGCTTGCGGTTGAGTAGTTTCAGTTGGTGTAGTTTCAGGTAATGTCTCTGCTTGCTGTGACAATGCTATTAATTTAAATACCAGTTTATGACTCATTGTAGTATTTTCTCCTACAATATTTCTAAGCTGTCGTCTTTGTGGCAAAGATAATTTATTGATAGCAACCATAAAAGGATGAGTTGCTCTATTTTCATCACTTAATTTTTCAATGTTCTCAAAGCTCAAACCAGGTAATAATTCACTTGCTGCAAGTAATGCTTCTGTAGCAGATACAGGATTTAGTTCAACTTTTGAGAAGTTAGCTTTCTTTTCTGCTTCTGTAGGAATATAGTCATACGAGTCTATTTCAGAAATAAGAGGTTTATTTTTTACAGCGTGGTCGTAACTCATTTCCAATATTTCGTTATCTGCACCTGCTCTACTTATTTCTTGATACACTACATAACCATCTTCAGTGACCTCACCTGTAGCTCTCAAGGGAACTGATGTCATCTTACCATCTTTTTCATAAGCAGATTTAACATAACTTAATTTTGTTTTTTCTCCTTTACTTGCTACCATTTTTTCAGGAATCAATATTTCCAATACATTGTTCTTTATTAAATGCTGAACATTTTTATTGTTTTCAATATCAATATACTTTAATGAAAGGTGTCTATAGCGGTTTCTTACTATCTGGTCAATAATATTTCTCATAGTCTCAAGGTCTTTTGAACCTTCAAAAGAATCATATTTTTGATCATAATGTTTTTTAAGATGCTCTACATAACGCATCTGCCCATTTTCCTGTAGTGCTGAAGTATAGTCAGCAGGTATAAGGTCAGTAAACTTATATGGAGTTTCTATGTAACCAGTAGTTGCAAAAGCATATTTTACAAGATCGTGTGCCAATGCAGATACCTCTTCGTTGCTATCGTTAAGCATTTCAAGGAACATCTTTTTCATTTCTTCCTTTTGAATAGCATCAACACCATTACGATCAAATCTCAATATTTTGAATTTGACAACTTTAGAACTTTGAGGATTAAAGTGTCTTAAGAATGTAGTATATGGACTATCAGGATTTGCATTTTCATATGCTTTTATCCTAGAAGGAAGAGTCTCTACAACTCTTCGCATTTCTTCTAATCTGAATGTAGGATAAGAAGTTGCAAGCATTGTCTCTATGGCTCTGTAAAATTGATTGATATTTTCAGGTGTCATAGATTTATCTTGAGGGACCACCATTTCCATAAATGCATTTAGTCCTACATTGAATATGTTGTTATCAGATGTACCATAAGGTATCTTTGTAACTTCACTGGTTATTCTACTTGCTTCTTCTACTCCGTATTCATAAAAAGCAGCAACGTGTCTTACAGGGTTTGTTTCACTGTTATTCATTAATTGTTCCCAACCTACAATAGATTGTATTTTGTAAAGCTCCCTTTTCTTAAGTTCTTTAGCTTTATTATGAGCAATGGTAGGACCTGCAGCATTATTACTTGAATCATATCTCATATGACTCATAATACGAGATAAAGGCTCTGCGTTATCTACTTTTACTTTTTTGTACAATGAAATAGCATTGAATCTTATAGCAAGTTCTTTTGTGTCTTTATCTTTAATAAGATCTTCAATTGTTTTATTTGATTTACTTATGGAGTCTGATAATGTTCCAGACTTTGTATCTCTATTATAAGTAAGTTCTGCAGCATTTAATACAGACTCTATTTTTGCAAAGTTGGCATCGGAATCAACATATCCTTTTGGAAAAAGAATATCTTTAATACCATCAATAAGTTCTGATTGTTGTGCTTTTAAAACTTCATCTTGAGTATCCTGAAAAGTATTTCCTGCTCTTGAAAGGTCGTTGGTCATTCTTTTCAATGCAGGATTTGCACTGAACATAAGAACGCTTTCTATAGGGAACCCTGTTCTTACCATTGTAGCTACAACATCAGCAGTAACAGTAGTAAGATTCAAGAAAGAAGCAAGTGGGTTCTTACCGTTGTCAACTGCAGCAGCAAGAAACTGTTTGAGATCCATAATATTTACATCTCCAACTTTCATTTGGCTTAGACTTCTAAGAGTTTGTCCGTTAAATGTTATAGCATAATCACCTGTAACTTTACCGTTTTTATCTTTTATTACAGGGAAAGATACGTTTCCTAATGTCATAAGAGAATGGTTTGCGGTATGGTTTGCAAAGATTCCAATAAGGTCAAGACCTGTCATATTACGATTGAATACTTCTCTACTTGTAGAATTAAGCATAGGATTCAATTTACCTTTTGTCTGTCCTGACAATTCAAGTATCAGATCAACAGTGTCCTCAATTATTTTAAATCCTCCTGGTGTAAGTGTTTCTTGTGCAGTTCTCTTGTTTGTCAATACCGCAAAAGCAAGGTCAAGCTTTAAGTTATCACGAGATGCTTTACTGTCCATGCTTGAAGGGATCTTTCTAAGTGTAATCTTCTTAGTGAACTGATTATCATCTTTATCCCATCTGATATCTTCTTTGGCTGCAAACTCTCTACGACCTCTTGTGTCATCGAAGTTATCAATATCTGCTCTTACTATATCTTTACCAGCTTTAGGAGAGTAGTTAGGTGTACTTTTCCATTTTTGATACTTGGTTTCCATTTCAGGAAGAGGCTCTCCGTATTGTTCAATATTATACAGTAATCCGTATAATTTATCAATATCGAAGTCAAGACCTGCAATAGTAGTAGCTTCCTCTGGAAGAATGACCTGACCACCTACACCTGCAGGAAGGAATCCAATAACCTTAATATGGAACATTGAATATTTATGCTCTGTAGGGATACGATAGAAGATGCCTTTAAGTATATCAGGATCTATTTCCTCAATCTTTTTAATATCAATGAATCCATTCTCATCAGCATACTCTTCAAGAGAACTCATTGTAACAGGTAGGATGGCTTCAAAATGATCTATACCACCTTCTTCGTTGAATACGATCTTAGGCTTTCTATATCCTTTAGGATTTTCAGCAGATAGTCCGTAAGATGACGCATTATATAAAGATGCACCTCCACCTTTTTCTGTCTTCTGCTTGGATACACGTTTTTTAAAGAACGAGTTCATCATGCTTTCAACCTGATACACAATATCAGGATGCCATAACGGAAGTACTGTTTCTCTTTCTCCTTGAATAAGATCGCCATTAGGACCTATCTCCATACCTCTATTGACATCAAGCCAATCAAGAGCACGTAACATGTCTTCAGGTTTTTCCTGTTCAATAACCTGCTCTCTAAGAGCATTTATGATTTTATCATTATCAGGAAGACCTGTTTCTTCATCGTAGAATAATTTCTTGAGTTCTTCGTACCCTTCATATACATTTTCATATATGGCTTTGTTGTAATCACTTACTAACTTGGCACCTGATATAAGTGTACCGTCAGGCATAGTGTATTCAAGTTCAGGATCTACATTCTCAATAACAAGTTTTCTATACTGAACACCTTCGATCACATCTGTATCAATATGGTGCTCTGGAGTTTCCATCTGAATACGATAGTCACTGTTGTAAAACTCTTGAATATCTTCAGAAGTGGCATCAGCTATAGAATCTACAGAACCAACTTCACCAACTTTTACAGCAGTAGTGAACATTATAGAATCTGTAATACGATTTTTAGGGTCATAACTCCAAGAACCGTCTTTATTGAAAGTATAACCGAATTTTTCCATTGCTTGCTCAAGCTTTGGATTACCTACAGCCATTGCAGGAGTTACTAAAAATTCAGCGTTCTTATGCTGTGTAGGGTTTATTCTTGTATTACCTAACGGGTCAACAACTCTTTTATGAAAGAATTGGAAAGGTTTATAAACAACATTTATATGATCAGCACCAACGTGTTCGATCGGTCTACCGCTTTCCATCAGTGATTCATAGAACTCATACTTTTCATTGGTAAGTCCTCTTACTCCAAGTTCTATCTCACGAGCACGTATAGGATCTATGATCGTAGC
>Ga0181401_1000674_pt1 | contig 14008 bp, 10 predicted proteins | sample 24SPOviralmetaG_FD_130130 | JGI IMG/M metagenome (GOLD analysis project Ga0181401, IMG submission 130130) | Marine viral communities from the oligotrophic San Pedro Time Series (SPOT) site, San Pedro Channel, CA, USA - 24 SPOT_SRF_2011-07-20 | ecosystem: Environmental > Aquatic > Marine > Strait...
AATGGTTGGTAATACTACTGGTAGCAATAATACTGCAATTGGTCATGTTGCTCTTGGAGATAATACTACAGCAGATAACAATACAGCAGTTGGTTATTTAGCTTTAAATGCAAACACCACAGGAGATAACAACACGGCAGTTGGAGCATACACAGGGGATGCTATTACAACAGGTTATAGAAATACACTTACTGGTACCTCCGCAGGTAGTGCAATCACCACAGGGGCGTACAATACTATTTTTGGTTGGCAAGCGGGTGATGCAATAACTACTGCTGATGATAATGTTTTAGTTGGTCCAGCAACAGGAGGAGCAATTACTACAGGACACTCTAACGTAGCAATGGGTCGCAATGCTTTATTGGTTAGTACAACGTCTTCTCACAACACAGGTATTGGTCATTATGCTTTAGCAGCAACCACTACAGGAGAACAAAATACTGCTGTAGGAGATACCTGTGGAGATGCAATAAGCACAGCTAATTTTTTTACAGGAATTGGCAGAGGGGCAGGAGGTGCAGTTACAACAGGTACTTCTAATACTATGCTTGGTTATTTTGCAGGTAATCACGTACATGGATGTACAGAAGGCGATGAGAATACTGTTGTAGGTTCACTTGCTCGTACAGCTAGTGCTACTCAATCTAACGCTGTAGTAGTAGGTTACAACGTTGAAGGTACAGGAGGTTATACGACTGTTGGAAATGGTACCTCTGAGATAAGAGCTCAACATGGTGTTGCTACTTGGGCAACTGTTTCAGATGAACGCTATAAAAAAGACATCGTAGACTCTACAGCAGGTCTTAGCTTTATCAACGCTTTACAGCCTCGTACCTTTAAGTACAAAACTCTTGGCGAACTACCCGAAACTTTTAATGCTTACGAAGCTGGCTCAACAGAAGTCTTTAAAAACTCTACCACCAATCACGGATTTATAGCTCAAGAAATTAAAGCGGCTATTGATGCTGATAACAATATTAAAGATGGTTTTAAACTTTGGGATGACAGAGACGATGGTTCGCAAGAAGTTGCAGAAGCAGCTTTAATACCAATTCTAGTTAAAGCTTTGCAAGAAGCTGATAATAAAATAGATGCTTTAACTACTAGAGTTGCAGCATTAGAAAGTTAAATTAAACGGAGAATAAAAATGGCTGAACAAACAGTAGCAGAATGCTTAACAGCAGCAACAGATAGCGTAACGCTTATCAACGACATTAATACAAATGATAAAAAATCAACGTATGTTGGTGGTACAGCAGAACAAGATACAGAGATGTCACAAGCTGATATAAATGCATGTGTGCAACGTAATGTTGACCACTTAGAACTTATATTAGAATACACAGACCCTGATGTTAAAGGCTCTAGTGATGATAAATCATCTTACACAGGTGCAGTAACAACTGGTAAAGCTTATATAGCAGCTAACTAAAAATAAAAAACTATGGAGCTAACAGGATACTTATTGTGGAATATATTTCTAACATTAGTGGTAGCTCCAATACTCTACAGCATTCGCACAAACACGTCAGAGCTTAAAAGACTTGACATACTTTTAAATAAAACAAGAGAAGAAATGGCAAAAGAATACGTAACCAAACAAGCACTAAAGGATGATATGACTAGAGTGTTTGATACGTTGGACAAGATTGAAGAGAAACTTGACAAGCTTTTCGAGGTTAAATAATGAAGAATAAAACTAAACAAAGAAAAAGGTATAACAAAGGAACTCGACAAGACTATACTTATGGTGGTCGTGTTCAGATGGTGCATGGAGGAGAACATCGTGACGATTATGAAGAGCTTGACCTTACAGATGAACAATTAGAAGCAGCTAGAAGGGCAGCCGAAAATTATCGTACGGGTAATGTACCTCCGGGTGGGGGAAATACTGATAACAAGGATACAAATTCTACTTCAAAAACTGATGAAGAAAAAGAACGAGAAAAAGATTTTCAAGAAAAAAGAGATGAAAGAATAGGAAGAACTGCAGAAGCTGTAGAGACTGCATCAACAGGTGTAGTTCCTGATGCTGCAAAAATCCCTGATCCAATTAAAATGGTTGAAGGTACTCCAATGACTACTACAACTATGACCGAACCGACTAAAGTTGTAGGCTCTACTGCTGCTCCTGTAGGTCCAGAAACAGTTACAGAAGTTCAAGACACAGCACAAGTTTCTCCTCCAGAAGAATTAAAAGCAGCGCAAATGGAAGCTGAACAAGTAACGGAAGCTCCTGAAGTTGTAGCAGCAAAGTCAGAAGTAAGAGATGAGTCACTAGCAAAGGCTGCAAAAGTAACTAGGGTTGCCCCTATTGAAGGAGCAGAAGTAGATATACCTGAAGGAGCATTAGCAGAAAAAGTTGTTGGTACAATTAGTGAGGGTGCAAAAGCTGCAGCAGCAGTTAATGCAGGTACAAGTTTAGCTAGAATTACAAGGGCTAAAAAACAATTATCTAACGCAGGCTTAACAGAAAGTCAAATTAATGATATTGGTAATGATCCTGTTTTACTAGAAGAAAAGCTTGCTGATTTTAGTGAAGAAGAAAGAGGAATTCTTGAAGGGTTACCAGAAGAAGCTTTAGTTTCTACTCAAATGAATGGGTTATTAGAAGGTATAGAAAATGGTAACATACCTCCTTGGGCTGCTCCTGCGGTTGCACAAGTAGAACAAATGTTAGCTGCTAGGGGTTTAAGTGCTTCAAGTGTAGGTAGAGATTCATTACTAAACACAATTATACAGGCTGCATTACCTATTGCACAAAGCAATGCTCAAGCTATACAACAATCTGTTGCACAACAAAAAGATATAGAATTTAAAACATCCGAAGCAAATGCACAAAGATTACAACAGACCGCATTAAAGAATGCTGATAATGTTTTTAAAATGGATATGGCTCAATTTAGTGCGGATCAACAAACTGCTTTATTTAACAGTAAATTTTTACAAACTGTCAGTTTAACAGAAGCAAGCTTTGATCAACAAGCTGCTGTGCAAAATGCATTGTTAATGTCACAGGCTAATTTAGCTGAAGCAGATTTTTTTCAGAAGTCTCAAATTCAAAATGCACAAGCTTTTTTACAAACAGACATGGCTAACTTAAACACAGAACAACAAGCTAATATGCTTAGAGCTCAACAAGATCAACAAAGATTGCTTAGTAATCAAGCTGCAGAAAACGCAGCACGAAATGCTAATATGGTTTCTGATAATCAAATGCAACAATTTGCAGCAAACTTAAATGCTCAAACAAAACAATTTAATGCTCAACAAACAAATGCAATGAAACAATTTAATGCTAATGCTAAAAATTCAGCAGCAGCTAGAGATGCAAACAGGACAGCAGACTTAAATAAGTTTAATGCTCAACTATCTACACAAGTAGAAGAGTTTAATTCTCAACAAGACTTTGCAAGGAATCAATGGAATGCACAAAATTCTGCAGCAGTTGAAGCTTCTAATGTTGAATGGAGAAGAAAGATTAATACAGTTAATACAGCAGCACAGAATCAAGTAAATATGCAAAACGCAATGAATGCTTTTAATTTAAGTTCTCAGTCTCTTTCATTCTTATGGCAAGAATTAAGAGATGAGGCAGACTTTGATTTTAGAAGTTCAGAAAATGCTAAAGCTCAGATAACTCAATTACGAGCTACTGCTATAGCAAACGAAGCAGCACTAGCAGAAAAATCTAAATCAAGTTTAGATCAAGTTGTAAGAGTTGTAGAAGGAATGATAGATAATTATTACGTATAAATATACTAGGATAGAACATGGGAAAATTAAGAAAAGTAGGTAAGAAGATTTGGAAAGGTATCAAGAAAGTTGGTAAAAAAATCGGTAAAGGATTTAAAAAAGTCTTTAAAGGTGTTGGTAAATTTTTAGGCAAGCTAGGACCAATCGGTACTATTGCTATGATGATTGCTATGCCTTATATGGGTGCTTATCTATGGCAGGGTTTTGGGGCATGGGCAGGGGGATTACAAGGCACGTTTGGCTCTGTAATGAAAGGAATATATACTGCAGGTAATAGTGTTATGGGTGTATATAAAAATATAACACAGGCTATTTCTGGAACTCTTAAAAAAATTCCCGGAGTAGGTGATGCTTTAGAAGGATTTGACAGGTTCTTAGATAGAACTAGAAGTGCAATGGGAATGGAGTCTGGCTCTATTAGTGTCATGAAAGATAATGATATTAATTCATGGGTGGGTACAGATGCAGGAGCACAAGCAATGGGATACGATAATGCTGCTGCTTTTAAAGCTGCAAATCCAACATACTTTAATGCAGAAGGTACATTAAGTAAAAGCGGTTTAAACTTTGCTAGGGGTAAGGGTATGGCTTATGAGGCTCACCTTAGAGGTAGAGATGTATTTAAAAAAGTAGATGGTGAGTTTGACTTTAATACATACTCCGATAACTTTAACAATAATGTACTAGGCACGGATGCAATTAAAGGAGACATATCTAAGTTTGGAGAAGTACTAGGTAGTAGAGAGTCAATAGTATTTAGAACTGGAAGACCTATAGGAACTCAACAGATGCAAACGTCAATGGCAGAATATAAAGCAAGCTTATCTCCTGAAGAATTAAAAACTTTTGATGCTAAAAAATATATGGAGGGATACAAATACGATTCAACCTTTGATGCACCTAAAGGATTTTTTGATAAACCTATTGCAAACGAGGTTAGTTTTGAAGGTGTAGGTTCTAGATATACTAGACAAGTTCCAATGGTAGATGCAGATGGAACAGTTAGAGGATACACAACACAAGAAGGAACAAAACTTGGAACTGCTGCTTTTGAAGGTATTAAACAAACAGCTTTACAAACTGTAGGTGGCGAACAACCAGTAGCAGATGGAGAAGGAAGAGAAGGCTACTATGCTCAAATAGCAGATGCTCCTGTTTTAGAAGCTCCTTCAACAACACCTCTTATGACAGCAGGACCTGCTACCTATGCAGGATTAAACTACATGGACTTATTACAAGGAAGCTCAACAGCGTCAGGGGCACAGTTAAGTCAATTTTTAAATGGGGGAACTATTATGCCTCATTTAATGAGACCTTTAGAATTATCTTAATTAGGAGATATACATGCCAATTATAGACAACATAGCAGAAGACAAAGAGTTAAGTCAAGAAAAATTAGATTTAATTGGAGGGGCTTTTAATAAACCTATTGCAGGACAATCCTTAACTAAAGACCCTGATCAACCTTATGCATGGGAAGGGGCTCCAGAATATACAACTGTGCCTGAAGCATCAATGGCAATATTTGTTGAAATGACAAAAGAAGAAACTTTCATGCCTTTATTAGAAGCACTAAAGCAGGGCTTCCCTGTTGTAGATATGGCTAATTTAATTTTATATAGAGGATTCCAAACTGGTAAGTTTAGCCCTGACTTGATGTTGCTTTTAATGGAACCAGTTATGTATATGATTTTAGCTTTAGCAGAAAAAGCAGGCTTAGGAGATGTCGTGGGTTATGATGGAGAGGAAGACGATGAAGAAGGTGAGCCAGAAGATAAAGTAAAAGTTTTAAGACAAATGAAACAATCTTTACAACTTGCAGGTCAAAATGTATCAGAACAAAGTGTTGCGGATTTACCTGAATTAAAACAAGAGATAGAAGAATTTGAAGTTCCTGAAAACGTAGGTAGTTTATTAGAAAAACCTACACAACAAACAGAAGATAATAGTTTATTAGCTAGAGGTATTTAAATGGAATCATTATTTAAAAAAAGACAAAGATTTAACGAGGGAGGAGTGCCAGATCAGTTAGCGTATGGTGCAGACTTAGAGCGTAGTATTAAAAAAAGAATGAAGACTAAGCCTTTAGATGCTATACTTAAAATAGGAGTAGCATTAAAGGCAGGCAAAGCTAATGAGTTAAAGGAAAATTTAGCTCGTATAACTACAAACCTAGAAGAAGAACAGGCAGGTTTAAAAGCATTTGGTACACAACTTACAGAGCATCAAGCTAGGATAAAAACATTACGAGACAAAGGCAATGGCGATTTAGTGGCAGGAATAAAGATGGATTTTTTAAAGGAAGCCGGTGTTGAAGATGTTGATGCTGAAGGTATTGAAAGAAGGTATAGTCCAAATATATTTGCTCAGATAAACGATATCGCAAAAGAAAAAGCAGAAAACATGCTGCGTAAAGAAAAAGAATATAAAACAATTCGAAGTACATATAATCCTAATGATCCCTCTGAAGGAATATACGCTGAAAATTTAGATGATGTAAGTTTATTTACTAAACCTTATAATGAAGCCTTATACAATATTCATTTAAATCAAAAATCTTTAGGTAACAATAATTTATTAGATGTTATAACTAATAAAGCAAACAAAAATGATTATAATATTTTAAAAGATGGAATAGAGGAAGAAGAAAAATTAAATGCGATAATTTCAGCCACAAGACAAAGTAGAAAGGATTTAGAAGATTATGTCGTTGATCCAGAATTTTTACAATCTCTTATACAAGAAGATACAGGTAAGCAAGGTTCGGCTCGAATGAAAGATCAAGCACAAACAAATATTTACGATGTAGTTACTAAAACTAGAATGTGGTTACAAGAGAAAAATAGAGAATACACAACGGGAGATTACTTTTTTCAACAATCTAGCACTAATGCAGCAAGTGCAAGAAAAAATCAAGACTACGATGCAGACTATCAAAATTTTTTAGACTATAGTGGTTATACTGATCAACAGATGAAAGAAATTTATTGGCAAGCCACAAGTATTGCAAGTACATTAGAAGAAAAAAATATCAAGAATCTTTTAATAGGTAGTGATTCAGGCGGGGCTTATGGTGAAAAAGATATATCAGACCAATACAAAGCATCACTAGCTCAAATACTTCGAGATTATAATAGTAATGTAGACATAATGCCAGAAGAGATAAAGAGAAAAGTCATTGTAGGTTTAGAGATTAAAGGCTACGAAGAACAACAAATTACCTCAGAGCAATATTTTCAAGGATCAGAAATTGTTAAAAATCGTGTGTCAAACTTACCTGAAGAGTATTTAGAAAAATATAGTAATCTTGATGGTACTGCAGAAATTGATTTTAATCTTTCTGTAATAGCAGATGCTAAAACTTATATGAAACGATATGGTTTTTCTCAAGCAGAAGCTTATGGATTTGCTTTACAAAATCAAAAATTTGGTCTTGCTGAAGGTACAAATCCTATAACATTTATAGGTTATAAAATAGCAGGAGATGATAGGTTTCAATCACAACCTTTATTATCTGTAGTAAAAGGTAAGCTACATCAAGATATTTTACAAAATTATAAGGTAGATTTTCCTCTTACTGAAAGTACGTTTAGTCAATATTTAAATACGATTAATAAAAATCAAGTTTATTGGTATCATCAAGATACGCTTAGTAATCCTACACCTAAAATGTGGGAAGATGGACAGAATATGACTATTGGTCAATATAGGGTTGAGTTTAGTAGGACTCCTGATGCAGAAGGTAATCACTTTATAAATATTACTCCATAAAATAAATGCCTATAATACCAAAAGATTCTGAAAACGTAACAGGTTCTACAGTTACTAAACAAGATGAGCCTAGTACTATCTTGCCTATGGAAGAGAAAGAAAAGACTTTCTTCAATCCACAAACTGGCTTAGTTGATAAGTTTAAAGGAACTAAAGAAGAATACACCAAAGCTCAAAATGTAAAAACTATAAAAGAATACTTTGAGCCTAAAGCAAAAAGTATTACAGAGTTTACACAAAATCCAGACGTTCAAGACAAAGCAATGCAAATGATGTCTTATCTTGATAACACAACATATGAAGATGGTCAGAATGCTGCTGATGCTTTTGTAGATTATACTAGGGGTAGAGAATTTAATCTTACAAAGAGTCTTTACGAGACAGCTAAAACTTTAAAAGGTAGGGCAAAGAACGATCCAGAAGCTCAAAAGTTTATAGAAAACTATTCTTCTTTAATGAATGAGTTTCATGCCACAAACCCTAATGGAAAGTCTAAATATGAGAACATAGGGCTTAATGAAAATTTAACTTTAACTGGAGATATATTTAAAGGTATTCTTACTGATCCTGCTAATATTCCTATTTTATTTACAGGTCCGGGAGGTCTTCCTCCTAAAATTGCTACACAACAAGCAGCCGCACAAACATTAAGACAAGGTATTAAAAACATGGCTGCCAAAAGTTATAATGTATCTTTAGGTAAAGTTGCTCCTGTGTATAATGCAATTCCTAGAATACCTTTAAATACTAGAAGCTATAAAAGTTCAATAGGTATTCTTGGTACAGAGGGGGCAATCTATGGTGGATTAGATAGTCACTTGTATCAGAAAAGATATAATGAAATCGGTGTTGAAGGCTACGAAGAATATGATCCTAGACTCACAGCTACAGGGGCTGTATTTGGATTTACATTTGGTTCAGTTCTTGGAGGAGGAACTACACTTGTACTAAACAGATTAGACAAAAAAGCTAAAGCTGAAGCTGCTGAACAAGCTACAAAAGAATCAGAACAATTTCAAAGAACTATTCTAGATGAACCTGATCCAGAGGCTGAAGCTCCTGAAATTATTACATTAGAAAAAGCTGCAGAACTAAACAGGAAAGAACGAGAAAGAAACCCACAACTGTCTAACAAGACACATGTTGAAGAGGTAGCTGATTTTGAAAGACGAGCAGCAGATGAAGAAGCTTTACTACCTGAGAATTTTGTAAACAGAGTTATAGATGATGATGGAATTATTATAACAGATAAAACTGTTAGTCAAGTTATAAAAGAAGAATCAAAAAAAGTTAAACCTAAAATAGGTGGTGCTCGTAATAAATTTCAAAAATACAGAGAAGAAGGCGGTCCTTTAAATGCAATTCGTATGTTCCAAAAGCCTACAACGTATAGTAAACAAACAGGAGAGGTTAGTAAACTTTTAGAAGAAGCAGGAGTAGATCAAGGAGGAACAGCTTATAGATTTTTAAGATTGATTCGTAATGATGCTTTCGAAAATTTTAATGATGATATAGTAAAGATTGCTACCGACTATGATTATGGTCAGAGACAGTTTAGTGAGCAACTTGCTGATGCATCTGGTAAATATATGGCGAGGGTTGAAAAATTAAAATTTGAAATAGAAGAAATTGCAAGAAATGAGAATCGATATAATAGATCACCGGGATTATATCTTAGAAAAAAAGACTGGGCTTTAAAAGAGGGCACTACTTTAAATGACGATATTTATATGTTTTTAAATCAGGGTCGTTTTAAACAAGGAGTTCCTGAAAGTATAATTAGGAAAGCTGCAGAGTTTAGAAAAATTTATGATGATGTAGAAAAAGAAGCTATTCAGGCAGGTTTTATTTTTCATAAAGTTCCTAATTTTTTTCCAAGGTATCTTAAAGAAAGTAAAGTTAAAAGAAGCATAGGTAAAGAAAGATACGCACAACAACTTGTTGATGATGGTGAGTTTAAAACTATAGAAAAGGCTAGAAACGCAATAGCATCTCAATTAAATAAATTACATGATGATTTTGATCCTTCTGTTGGTTCAATTGGTCAACGAACGTATAAAAATTTAGATACATATAAGATTAAAGAGTTATTTGAAAATGATGTATTTGCAACTACAATGGCTTATGTAAACAGTACATCTAGAAAAATTGTAACTAAACGAACTTTAGGATTTGGGGAAGTTGAACAAGATAATAAATGGTTTATTCCTATGTTTGGTGGTGATCTAGTAAAAACAGAACGTCAAACAGCATTAGAAGAAGTTAAAAAGCATTTAAGAGCAAGAGGTTTTGCAGAAGAAATAGTAAAGGATAAGTCTTTGTCTAAATATATACAATCTAATTTTTTAGCACGCCAATTAAGTGATGATGATTCAATGTTATTATCTGAGTTAGTAAAAACAAATGCTAGGCTTAGGAGCAACAATTCAATTATAAATAATTCTTTTAAGTTTAATAATTTAAGTGTTCAAGAAAGAGCATCATTACTTAACAATACTTTCCAAGAAGAGATTGATAAAATTATTTTAAACAATTTTAATAGTGGTACATTTACAAAACAAAATCAAGAAGTTGTTGGTGAATTATCGGAAGATAATGTAAATTATGCTAGAGGAAGATACTCGTCATATGAACAAAAGAGAATGAAATTACTAGTTGAAAATTTAACTGGTCAATATGGTAGAGCATCTAAAGAACTTTATGAGAAAGCTACAGGAACTTTATTATCCCTTCAAGCAGCTAACAAGCTTTCACTAGCCACGCTATCTAGTTTACCTGAATCATTTATTCCTGTCTTTAAGGCTACTCCTACAATAGCTATACAAGCCTTTACAAAAACTTTGTATGAAGAAGGCAGTAAAGCAGCTTCAAATTTACTTAAGGGTACTAAAGGATTACCTACTCCAACTAGAGCAGAAATGCATCAACATAATAAAATGATGTCTAGTAGTTTAAATGAAGCCATCAATGCTAGATATGGTGATGGCTTATCAGGGATATCTCAAAAACTTACGTATCGTTTTTATAGAAGTATTTTTCTAGATCAGTATACTAAATTTGTACAGATATATTCATATAATGCAGGTAAATTACTTATACGAGAAAATTTATCTAAGTTAGATAAGATGGGAAGAGAAGCTTATAATACTAAAAATAAAAAAGCTATGCGTTTAAGATCAGCTATAAATCAATTAGGTGTGAATGTTGATGAAGGTATTAAATGGCATCAAGCAGGCGGTAAATTAGATGATCCATTTTATGAAAATTTAAGACAAAGTGCTGATAGGTTTGTAAACGAAGTTGTTATGATTCCTTCTAGAGAAAATGCTCAAAAATTTATATTATCAAGTCATTTTTTTGCGAGAGTAGCATTTCAATTATATTCTTATCCTATTGCTTTTAGTAACACAATTTTAAGAAATGCAATTAGAGACATGTACATGACTAGAGGTGCAGCAGTTCCTAAACATTTAGGAGGGTTAGGACTTATGTATATGGCTACTGGCTTTACTCAAAGACTAAAAGGTATAGCTGAAGTGGATGATGAACCTATTGATCAACTTATGAGAACATTAACAACTATGGGTGTAGCCGGTCCTTTTGCTTTAGCTTATAATTTTGAAGAATCTATATCCTATGGTAATAATACCCCAAGAGCTTTACTAAGATTGATGGGTCCAACTCTAGGGGGAATGTTAGCAGATTCTTTACGAGGAGATACTCCGTTTAGTGCAGTCTTATTTAAAAATACAATGCCTTATAGAAATTTAATGAGAAGAATAAGTCCAGAAATGATTCATGCATTAGACGAGTTTTTAAAAGACATAGAAAGACGTGCTCAAGGACAAGGACAATATACTAGAGGTAAGGCAAGACAAGAAGCAGATAAAAGGTTTGCACAAAAAAAAATGAGAGCACAACAACGACCTATGAAACAAAAAATTAAAGAGGCTCGTGAAAAATTAGCTACTGGTGGTAAGCTATCGGTAGATTATCCTGTTCCTTTTGTGAAAGATAATCCAACAGAACGTAAGATAGACAATACTAACCAGAGCTTTGCAATTGTTTCTAGGTTGTTTGAAGAAGAAGATAGAGTTCCTTTTAGTTTCGGTGGCAAGTTAGCAAATAAACTTATAAAAACAAACTTATTTAAAAAGAAAGCGGGTTGGAAGTGGACAAAAGTTCCTGAAGGTTTTGATCCTAATCCCGATGGTCAGTTTCCGTTAGTGTCTGTCGAAACAGGAGGCAAACATTTGTATTCTTTACAAGCTGATTTTCCTGAAGGGGTTTTATTAGAAAGATATGCTAAACAAAAAAGTGAACCTAGACTTAGACCAACAACAAAAGGAGTTGTTAGGACAGGTAATAAAATAGGAGAAATTAAAACATCAAGCGGTAAATTGCATCCAGTATACGATAATATAGTTGCGGTAGATGAAAAGACTAAAGCTGTTAAAGGATTAAAAGATATGCCTACAAATGTAATGCCCGCTCCGCAAAGATTTTTTGATCCTGAAGATAAAGGGTATAAGCCTTTCTTATCTAATTTTGATTACATTAAAGGGGGTAGGTATGTTGAAATTAATAAAGAGGGTAATAAAGATGTTACAAGTGCTACACCTAAACAAGCTAGGATATCTATAAGCCCTAAAGGTAAAGCTTCGTTTACAATATCAAAAGAGTTCCACGATTCTATTTTCCCACAACAAACAATACGACAATTTCATGGTACGAAAAAAGAACTACCTGAAGTTTTAGAAGATTTTGATATGGGCTATCAAGGATCAGAATCTAACATATATGGAGCAGGATTTTACACAACTTCTGAATCAGGTATTGCTAAAGGGTATGCTAAAAAAACAGACCTAGGTACTGGTGTAACAGATAAAGGTTTTGTGTATGAGATCACAGAAAAAAAAGGTAACAAATTATATAATCTAGACACGAAAGTTCCTGAACAAATTAAAAAAGATATACTTGAACCTGAGTATGATTTTTCTACTGATTTAGAAGATGAATTAGCAGGGTTCTTAGAAGAAAATTCAAATGCATCTTTCTTAGAATTATATGATGAGGCTAGAGATATTTCAAGAGGGTATCAAATACCAACGTATGAAGTTCAAGAATTGTTTAATGGTTGGGCTATGTATTTAATAGAACAAGGGTACAACGGACTCAGGCATAAGGGTGGTGTTCTAAGTGGAGGTAAAGAACATGATGTTAAAATTTATTGGAATCCAAGCAAATCTTTAAACGTAAAACCTTTAAAATGAAATACAATCACTTCCTAGAACACCTTGAACTTAGAGAAGGTAACGAAGAATGCGTATACCTTGATACACTAGGCAAACCTACCTGTGGTGTTGGACATCTCTTGACTGAAAGAGAACGTAAATTCTATCAAGTAGGTGACGAAGTTTCAGAAGAACAAAGAAATTCGTGGTTAGAACAAGATGCAGCTAAAGCGTGGGAGGCTGCAGCACAACAGATTCAAGACCTTGACATAGAAGACACAGACTTTATAGTTGCACTAGGCTCAGTAAACTTTCAACTGGGCACAAGATGGATGAATAAATTCCCATCAGCCTATAAAGCCTTGGCTAGTAAAGACTATGCTGAAGCAATACGTCAAGTCTCAACAGGTTCAGGCAAGGATGGACAATCTAAATGGAAAGAACAAACACCGGTTAGAGTAGAAGATTTTGTTCTAGCTATTGACAAACTAACATAACAACCCTATAATGATATTATATTTAGAAGATCAATTGGAAGGATGCTACAGACAGTATTGCATTCACCAAGTAAAACAAGATATGCCTTTCATGAGCCTAGACGATTTTAGAAACATGTTTGAGGATTTAATGGAAGTAATATATAAGGACGAAGAAGTATGAAAGATATGTTAAAGAGTTTAGTAGGAGCAGTAGCACCTACAATAGGTACTGCATTAGGCGGTCCTATGGGCGGTATGGCTGCAAATATGATAGCTGATGTACTTGGAGTATCTAATACACCTAAAGCTATTGAGAAAGCTATACAAGAAGCTACACCTGAACAGATGCTTGAACTTAAAAAAGCTGAACAAGAGTTTGAGCTTCAGATGAAAGAGCTTGATGTAGATGTATTTAAACTTGAGACAGCAGACATACAGGATGCTAGAGGTAAGTTTAGTAAAGATTGGACAGCTAGAATAGTAGGTGTATCTGTAGTTGGTGGCTTTATGGGTTATATATTTTTAGTAACTCTGCAGCCTCCTGAACAAAACTCTGAGGCTCTTATAAACCTAGTACTTGGTTACTTAGGAGGATTGGCTAGTGCAGTTATTAGCTTTTACTTTGGAGCATCACATAAACAAGACTAATGAAACAGAAATTAAAAGACGTTATAGCAGACGGACGATGGAATTGGTACGGACTCGCAGACGAAGAAGAAGACTCTCAAGATAATTGTTACAAAGGATTATTTTGGAATCTTGAAACAA
>Ga0181401_1000675_pt1 | contig 14003 bp, 12 predicted proteins | sample 24SPOviralmetaG_FD_130130 | JGI IMG/M metagenome (GOLD analysis project Ga0181401, IMG submission 130130) | Marine viral communities from the oligotrophic San Pedro Time Series (SPOT) site, San Pedro Channel, CA, USA - 24 SPOT_SRF_2011-07-20 | ecosystem: Environmental > Aquatic > Marine > Strait...
GGTTAAAGATGAATTAAATATTGTTGGTGCATTAGTACCATCAACAACTATTAACTTATCTGTACCATCAAAGTTGTATCTCTCAAACCTATACTTACCTGCATTTGTTCTACCACTATCTATGCTAGTCCAAGATGAACCACCCGGGTCTGCACTATAAATACTTTCACCTCTAGCTGCCAAGACCTTACTACCAAAAGTAACAACCATAAGTACTTTTTCAGTAGAGGATGCTGTCTGTGGTACAACTGCTGAAACATATTTAGAGTAGCCATTTATTCTTCTGTAACCACCTGTAATATCAGGCTCAAAGTTCTCTAGCTCTAATGCTTCACCCGGAGCCATAGTAAATGTAGATTTGTTTAATACTAAACCACCTTCACAAGTAAATGCTGAAGGCACTGTTTGAGACTGGTCTGCCATTATAATGCCCTAATATCTACACTACCTGAGTTATACACTCCTGTTCTTGGTATATAGGTTGAACGTAAATATGAAAACTTATTTACTAATAGTGTTTGCATATTCTTTATGCCTTGTTCAAATCTTTGCATGTTAAGTTGATACTGCTGTGTCTCACCTCTGTACTGATAGACAAATGCTGTAGCACCATCTATAATTACAGGAGCAAACCTGTCAGGTATAGTTGTTGTATCATCAAATGCTGATAAATCAGTTGGGAATGTGTAGTAATCAAACTTTATAGTATATGCTTTATTTGGATATGGATATAATAAATAGTTATTGTCAGGTGTTCTTACTACATATTCAGGAACACTACCTCTATCAAACTGTGCAACTGTAATACCACTAGCTATTGAAGCTGCTGTAGTACCACCCGCACCTCTAGTGCATCCTGTAAATGTTGTGCTTGTAATTCCTGTGTACGTAATGTTTTCATTACCTATGACTATTGTACCTGCACTATCAAATCCTGTAGTACTAACAACAGTTATAGTTGTATCACTATCTGTGTGACTTGTACTAGTTGTAGTTGTTTCTATTTCATCTTCTTGATTGACAACTCTGTTTATATAGTCGTTGTAGTCAAGTATGTGTAGTCTGTATCCACCATTACCTAGTGTGCTATTCTTTACAATTCTAAATGTATTATAGTCTACTGTCTTAGTAGATGCAGGTAAATCATATCTAACTATACCTGCTGTCAATACTTGAGAAGCAGTAGCATGATTAAATGGATAGTTAAACTCTCGCTGATTAATAAAACGTATAGATTCATTAACTGCGTTTTGGCATTGAACTTGTATACCCCTAGCACTAGAAAAGGTTGCTGAAGTTAATGCAACCTCATTCAACCTTGCTATTACTTTATTTGTTAATGTTAGGTAGTTTTCTGCCATAATAATTCCTAAGTAAATAAGAGAGCAAGTTGCCCTGCTCCCTTATATATGATTTAAGCTAAAGTGTCTCTATCTACTTCGTCAGCAGACATATCACCTTGGTCACTTATATCCATCATCATTGCATAGACACGGATTTTACCTGCACTGAATGATGCACCACTACCTGCTAATAACACATCAATAGTGTCAGCAGAAGTAGAAGCAGTCAAACCTGTGATTGCAATTTGAGGAGCATAAGCACCATCGGCTGCACCATCAATATCAAAAGTTGCAACAAACTCATCAACGTCACCACCTGTGAAACCAAGTGATGCTGTTGCGTCTGTACCAGTATTCTGAGTTGCACTTTCTACAACCTGAAGACCTGCAGCCACAACAAGAGTATTAGCTGGAACTGTGATAGCTTGAATGGTATCACCGTTAGGATTAATACTATTAGCAGTTAAGTCAATAACATTATCTATATAGTATACGTTTCTGCCTCTCTGGGAGTTGCCAGAAGCGGCTTTAAGAACAGCAGTAATATTCGCCATAATTCAATCTCCCTTTACGCTAAGTGATAAGCACAAGTAGTGATTGCTTCTGGGCGAAGTATCTTCCTACCGTACAAATGCATACCACGAACAATATCAGCAAAAGAATCAGGGTCTCTGTAAGTCTCTGTCTTGTTGATTTGCTCGGCAGTAGCTACTGATGAAGAATGACCAGCAACAATTACACCATAGTTAGTGGAACTGTTAGCACCTGTATTAGATGGTCCAGTACCTATTTTTGGTAAATTGTTTGACTGATAAACCTTGAAACCATGTAGGTTGTTTAGAATTAAACCATTCTGTAGTCCTGAACCACCAAAGTCTGCATCAAATAATCTTGAATCTTCATCCTTTAGTACTTCTATAAATACAGGGTCTAATACTAACCATCTACCATTAGTGTCAACATTCTGTTGGTCTAATAGTCTAGACATTCTAGCAATAACAGTTAATGGGTGTCTATCACCGTTTGCAGGAGCAGCAGTTGTAGCTCCACCTGTTCTTGGTAAGATAGCCACAGCGTCACCTGCTGAACCACCGAAGTCTGAAGCATCAACTTTCATTGATGATAAGAGTTCGTCAGAACCTGCAGTTGAAACAGCAACAGTACCATTAGTGGTAGTATTAGCTGTATCAGGTGCACCGTGTATAGCTGATTGCTTAAAACCTGACATATAACCAAGTACATCTTGGTCAAATTGGTCGGCTAGTCTATAAGCTGCTCTATCTGATGCTAACTGTTGAAAGTTAATATGCGAATGAGCTTCCTCAATATCATCCACTTTAAAGGCAAAGTAGTTAGCTTTGTCAATAGTAAGTGAAAATTCTTCGTCATCAAGGTCTTGAGGAGTAATTGCTGTTCCTCTTGCATATTCCTTGACTGTTATTTCTGGTTCTTTGATAACCTTAACGGAATCGCCCATATTAGCAATCTCACCGAAGTAATCACTATTAGTGATAGCTTCAACGACAGACCCCTTGCGGAAAGCAAGTTGAACCTGTTTGCTGTAAATAATAGGACTAAAATTACCGTTAGGAAGATTACCATAACCAGCTGCTGCTGTAAATGCCATTTTTAAATCTCCTTAAACATTTATCAAATGTACACGGAATGTGTACTATTAGTTTTTAGTCATTTTACTTTATAAGGACCATTCATGCGTTGAGGTTGTACGTGGGATAGCTAATCCTGTGTAGGCTCACATAATTGGGTAATCTCTAAAGTTTCGGGAATAGTGTAACACAAGTAACCAAGTATGGGGTTATGTTACACCTTTAGTTACATATAGTTATACACATAAATAACCATATGTCAACATTCTTTTTAATTTATCTAGCTGAACCTGATACATCATATATGAAATTGCCAGACCTGATAGCTTCCATTATTGTATCAGCTTGCTTTTCATAAACTGCAGCGGACATCTTTTGAACATCAGACTCACGTATCTTTTTACCTGATTCAGAAACATCCACTTTTGTTTTTGTAGCTTTTGTACCAACATCCATAGCAGCACTCTTGCTACTCTTTGCTGTGTCTTTCTTGCCAATGTTTCTATCTGCCTTGTAGAGGTCAATGGCTCTTGCTGCTGACCTTGCATCATTGTCGTTTTCATATAGTGCATCCTGTACCCATTTTGGTTGTTCTTCAGCCCATTCGTGGAAGTCATCACTGTCTCTAATTTCGTCAAAGTCAGGATGAAGTCTCATTAATTCTGCTTCAGCTTTTTCTTTTTTAGCTTCCACAGACATTTCATCTATCTTCTGTAATCTTGCTTCTAACTGTTCTGATTGCTCTCTTGCTTTCTTCATGGCAATCGTTTCAACAATCTTTGCTACATCAGGATATTCTTTTGCCCATGCTTCTATGTCTTCATCAGACTTAGGTAGCTTTATTTCTTTCTTTGTTGCTTTATCTAGCTGTTCTTTTAAATCATTTAACTGCTTCTGAAACTCTCGTTCTTTTTCTTGGGTATGTCTTCGTAAGTCTCCATAACGCTTTTTAAAAGTTTTCTCTTCAGCAGAAGTCGGTTCTTCTTCACTCTTATCTTCCGGTTCTTCAGCCTTAGTTTCAACTTCACCTTTTTGCTCTTTCAGTAGCTGTTCTAATTCTTGCTCTTCTTTTTTTATTCTTTCTTCTTGTGTGTAAGGTTTACTCACAAATGCAACTTTTTTAGGTGTTGCTTCCTTAATCATAGCATCTGCCATTTATTTTCTCCTTGGGGTTATCGTAGCCAATTATTGTTGGGGGATAAGTAGCCTTATATTATGGATTACTTTTTAGAAGCTAATCCACCTCGCTTCATCTTTTTAACTTTAGGTTTTCTTTTTGCAATTCCACCTTGATTATAATCACCTACACCTTCAGTAGCACCTCCGGGGTCACTACTACTTCCATCAGAACTAGATTGGTCTCCAGCACCACCTAGACCACCATCATCTGTAGATATACCTGTAGCAGATGTTCCTTGCGATGTTCCTGTAGATTTTCCACCACCTGTAGGGTCTACATCTTCAGTGCCTACTGTTTGTGAACCCCGACCTGTGCTCTCTCCTATACCATAACCACTTCCTAAATCACCAATACCACCTAAATCTCCTGTGCCACCTCTTGTAGACTCTTCATCTTTTTTCGCTTGTTCTTTTTGTTTTGACCTTGCTTTAACAAAGCTAATGTAATTTAAGGCTCTTTGTCTAGCTTTTTCTGTTTTACCTTTTTCAGCAACTCTTTCTGCATCTTTCAAGCCACCCATAAATCCTGTTGCAGACATGGCAGCCATACCTATGCCAAAATCATCTATGCTACTGTAAGATACACCACCATCATCATCTGTAGCTTGACCGTAAGCATATGTTGCACCTGTAGTCGGGTCTACTTGTCCATTTTTGTATCCCGGAGCAAACGTAGGAGCCGCACCGAATGCTTTTGTTGCTTCTGCGTAACTCATTCCATACGCAGCTTGTGATAGCGTGTCCATAACAGCGTCTCTTCCCATGACACTTGCCATAGGACCACTTACGGTTACGTTTCCTTGAGCATCATAACCTATACCCTGTGCCGTATCTGTTGTAAAACCTATACCCTGCAAGCCTTGTGTACTAGTACCACTTGGGCTAAAAAAACTTTTTGTTCCTAATGCCGCTCCACCTAATAAACCAACGCCCGGTATCATAGCTCCCATAAGACCTTTTGCTCCAGCTTCTATAGCTTTACCTAATGTTGACTTTGGTGTATTTTGTTGTAGAGCACTTACTACATTGGCAGTTTTTTGATTAGTAGATAAACTTTTATCTGTTATACCTTTACCTGTCTTACCAACCATTGTTGTACCAACTCTAGCACCTGTATCGTCTCCACCATCACCTGACACCTGAGTAGTTTTTGTTTGAGTTGTCTGCAGTGTTGGTGCTTGGGTCTGTTCTTCTTCAGGGTCTACAAATTTATAGCCTTCAGGTATGGGATATATAGGTTGTCCATTCTTAAATGGTATCTGTAATCTCATACCTGAATCACTTACATATTCACGAAATTCATCGTACTGCCCAGGTTTTCCTCCTATTAAAGTTTGAAAAGAAGGTGCTACTTGATCTGTTTGCATTTCTGAACCTGACATAAACTTAGGGTCATAACCTGTTTGTGAAGTTGGTATTGTTGGAACTACATAAGATGGACTCGTTCCTGATTGTATTGTTTCTGTTGGTTTGTATGATGGTAAATTCTGCCCTGCAAATTGTGAAGGTATAGTTGTTACACCTGTTCCCGGAGCTACAAATGTTCCTGTCTGTGCTTTTACAACACCACCTTCTGCCATTTGTTGTCCTGCAACACGAGGTCTTGGCATTTCCATACCACCTACTCTTACCATACCGCCTTGATTCATTTCTTGAGTATCATTATTATACTCTTCTTCATCTTCTATGTCAAGGTCTGTTTCATCAAAAGGTAAATCATCAGGCATTGTAGCTTCTTCGCTATTACCCATCTGACCCATCTCTTCCATCATTTTAAGACCCTGTTTAGCTTCTTGTCTCATTTGCATAAGTTTTTCAAGACCAATATATCTCACTACATCTGCTGGAAACACAAACTCGCCTTCACTTAACTGTGCAGGTATGTCATCTCTCACTTCTTCTTGTGTAGAACCCGGAGGTACATCATTTCCTGATACAGGGTCTATTGTACCACCTTCTTGTTTAAGACCACCCTCTTCAAACATTTCCATTTGTTTATTCATGTCTCCACCTTTGTTCATTTTTTTAAAACCCCCTAATATTTTAGTTGTCCTGCCATATTTATCAGGTTCTTTAAATATAGCACCTGTGTCCTCTAACATTTTTTCTGTTATTTGTTCATCTGTCAGTAACATAGGGTCTCTACGTAGCTCCTGTCTTCTAGCATACCTTTGTTCTACTAGCCTAGCCTCCATCTCTCCATATTCATCTAGATATAGTCTTGTGGCTTCCCTATCTACTTCACCTTTAAAATTTAATAGTGCTTCATCATTTTTAAGTCTTCTAGCTTGTTCTGCTTCAAGTTTTGCTAATGCTTTATCGTCTAGATTAATATTAACTCTAGCTCTATTATAGGCTCTATCAACAAAGCCTTTTAAATCGTCTAGTGACTTTAAATCTTCAAATACAAAATTTGCAAGTGTATCTTTGTCTTTAAATCCAAAAGCACTTTTTGCTTTGTTAAAATCAGCAGGAAGAATATCTACAGCCATTGTAGGTACAGAACCCTTTGATTCTTTTCCCGTACCAAGTACTTCTGCTCCAGGTATATTTAAATCTTTAACAAATTTTTTCTGTTTAGTATTATATTTCTCTAGTTTTGTCTTTAATTTATTTTTAGAGTCTAATAAAATTTCGTAGTTTCTTAAAAATTCAATTTTTCTATCGCCTGTAAAATCAGGTATGTTGTCGGATATATTATCTGCTAAATGAATAAATTTATCTGTATTAGTATTGTTTTTGATTGCCCTACTTAATATATCGGCTTCTGAATATGCATGATACGCATTATCAGTGTTATAGCGTGAAATACCAGATATATAAGGTGTGGTTATCTCTTTTTTATAACTACCTAGAGGTAACTTATATATACCATCTTCATTTATACCATCTAAAACAATATCTTTTGTATCATCAGAATTTGCACCTGAACTAAAGCCCTCTCTACGTTGAACTGCATGTTGCACTTCATGTATCAAGGTTGACATATTATAATCAGTTTGCTGTTGTTTATTAAACTTAGGATTAATTAAGTTTTGCATATTTAAATGTATAGTGTCCTCTGAAGACCTATAAAAACCCAATGTATTGTTGTTTGTATCTGCGTAATTAATAATTACTTTTGTATTTTTTAGTGCATCATATTCTTTACCACCAACTTTAATTTTTTTATAGTATTGCTTATATAAAGGTTCAAACTCTAATAGCTTTCCTAATGCTATTGTTTTTGTTTGAAGTTTATTTCCTTCTCGGTCTACATCAAAATCAAAACTGTTTAAATCTTTTTTAAATTTAGCGTCTCTATCGTCTAAATCAAATCTAAACTTTCCGTCTCTGCCTACATAACCCCCTCCTGTTTTTTTAAATATCTCTTTGGGGTCAGTTACACCTTTTGACACTAAATCATCGTAAATAGCTTCAGCTTTTTTACCTGTTTCTGTTTGTGTTCCTATTATAGTAGGATTTATAGTAGGTTTGTTTGCTAACTCACCTGCTTGTGGTAAAGCAGGTACATTTGTTTCAATGGGTTTTGCTATACTTTCTTTATCTAATAAATTTTTAGTTTGGTTTAGTTGTCCTACTCCTGCAGTCTCTACTGCCAAACCACTATCAGGTGGTGGCATCTTATCAAAGAAATCTGTAACTCCCTTTTTCAAAGGTGCAAAAATATTTTTAAGGGTTTTCACAGGAGCTAAGAACGCACCTGTAGGTGATAAGACTTCACCAACCAATTGGTCTACGTTTTCAGGATTAGACTCTAAACCTGTGGTCTCAGTAAACCATTTATCAAAAGCAGGTCTACCTACATCGTCTTTTGCTTTTTCTAAAACATCTTTCAGCATCATAGCAGTAGGACTATCTGCGTATTTTGCCATACCACTACTGACTGCTGAAGCTAAAGTTGCAGCATCAGAAGGAATACCTAGTGTACCTGTAAGCAATCCTGTGCCTGTAGCTTTTGCCTTTTCAACTATTTCTTCTTTAGGTCTGAACTCACCAAAAGGATTTTCTAGTGCACTAATTAGTTTAGATTTATCACTAATATCATCTTCGTTGAAATCATCTACTGAAAATATGTCTTTGGTTTGCTCTAAAGCATCAGCCATTATTTACTGCATCCCTTAATAGTTTCATTCTTCTTAATGTAGCAATAGCTCCTTGAGACCTATGCATTACAACTGTATTATCTGTTTGTTCTAAACTTTTATGTTGTTGTTCTATTAACGCATCAATGTAATCATTGAAGCTGTTCATTAGTTTGTGGTTGTTCACCAACGGCTTCAGTTGGCTGAGTATTTGCTTGTCCACCTTGCTGAGGTACTCCTGTAAATCCTTGTTCGCCTGGGGTAGGTGCGATTCCTGTTCCTATTGTTCCACCACCTGCTCCTGTGGGGTCCATTGGGTTAGCTCCTGCTGGAGCTTGTCCTTGTTGTGGTTGTTCTGACTGCATACCTTTCATTAGCTCTGCCTGAATAGCAGCTTCATCCATATTATTTGTAACTTTATCTGGGTCTAAATCCATCGCTTTAGCAATTTCCCTAATAACATATTGAAACTTAGCAAAAGGTGCAAGAGCAGGACTAGATGCAACTTGTAGAAATTGCATAAGTCTTTGGCTACGTACTTCATTAGCCATTAGACTTTCAGTTCCTCTTGCTTTTACTTCTAAGTCACCACGCAGTTCAGGATTAAAATTAAACTGCATATTGAATCTAAATAATCCTTCACCTAGAGGTCTTAATAAATAGTCATCTACGTTTTTGATAACAGTTTTAATACTACCACTTGCAGCATTCATTAACATTGATATACCTGATGCAGTTCTGCCTACGCCTGAAACACCTGTCTGTCCATGGGCAAATGATGGCAAGCCTGTGCTTTCATCTGCAAGCTGTCTAGCTTTATCAAATAATTGTAAATTTTCACCAGATACGTTTGGAAACTTTGTACCAAAAATAGCTTGACCTGGTGCACCACCTTGCCTTCTAAACACCTTACCCGGATACACAGATAAGTCTTGTCCTGGAACTAAGTTTGTTTCGTCTACCTCTATCAATAAGTTTCCTGATAACACAGCATTGTCAACAGCCATTCTCATAAAACCATTCATTAATGTTTGTGTGTCATCCATGTTTTCTGCTAAACCTACACCAAAAAAAGAATATGGATTTAATTCATAAGGTGCAGCCATGTATGGTATCTTAGCAGGTTTAAATGGATTAAGAACCATTCTTAAAAGTTTACCATTACAAATCCATATATTTGCCTGTAATTCATCAAACTCTTTTAATTCTTTTGGTATTTCTACTTCGTTTTGTTCAAGCATGTCAATGTCACACATACCCCAATATTCTAAGACCTCAAATCTTTCTACACCATGTTCAGGTGCATAGTCAGATAAATCATCTTCCCAATATTTTTTAGTATAAGATTCGCCTTGAGCTATAACCTCCTCAATAATTGTATCACGAAAATATGGTCTCTTTTTTAAATTACGCAATTGACTTCTTGACATTTTATGTCTTTCAATCACATACTGTGCTTCATCCATGTTAGTAGAATCAGGGTCAGGATAAAAGTTCCAAACAGAAACATGTGATGTAGAAGGAACGGTTTTGAATACAGGACTATATTCGCCATCTTCATCCCAATTGGGATATTCTTTATCTACAGCAAAAGGACCTTTCATTACACCTGTGCCAAACAAAGCCATTTCAAATGCTGTACTTCTTAGTTGTTTAGTAGCACCTGATTCTTGTAATTGATCCATGATTTGCTTTTCCATGTTTTTGGCAGCAATCATAGCAGGACTAAATGTAACAGCAGAAGGTGTTTTACCTACTTCTTCTTTAAGCCCTTCAATTTCTCCCAACTTATCTTGAAGAGGTCCAAGCCTTTCAAGTAAATCTTTTTCAGTAGCTCCAGCAGGTAGTTCTTCTCCATCACCCTCAAAACCATAGGGACTAACCAATTCGTTGCTTTCTTGTAACTGTTCAGGCATTTTTGGGTCAAAGCTAACATCTTTTGCGATACCTTCTGGTAACACTGTTGGCTCAACGCTAATAGGAAACTTGTTACCTGCAAATAGTACATCAACAATTTGTCCATAAGCTGCGAGAGTTTTGGTCTTAGTGACTTTGATAAATACTCTTGACTTTTCTGCTTCAGTAAATTGAACATCGCTTCCGTATAACCCCCTATAGTTTCTATAAGAACGCAACCATCGTTCTTCATCATTATTACGATAATCTTCGGCACGTTGATATCTTTCCATTACAAACGGTATGATACCACTTACGTTGACATCAGCTATTTGAGACTCTTCTGCATCTTCTAGTGCAATAGAATCATCGTCTAATGTTATTTCATTTTCTTCAGCCATGTTATATCCTTAATATCCGAATGTTGCATCTGCCATAGGCATACTACTACTTGGTCTACCCATAGGGTCATAGTCAAATATACTAAAACGAGGTCTTGACATTATCCCATATCTTAAAGCATCATATAAGTGGTCTTCCGCCCTTGTATCTACATCCTCTGGATTTTTCTTATCTAGAGGTATAGATGGTAATTGTGATACCATATTAGTACATGTGTTAAAAAATACTAATCTTGGTTGCTCTGTAAACTCATCTACCTGTAAGCGTCTGTGTATCTCATTCTTTCCTGATACACGGCTGCCTTTGCTTCTATCTGAAGGTCTCCAACGACAGCCTTTCATAATCATCTGTTCAGCCAAAGAAGGACCAGTATCGCCACGCTTGTGCCAAAGAGAGCTATCCAAGACCCCATATTTAATGTTTCCATCATCAGCTTCTGCATCCAATATCATATCTGCCAAATCTGTGGCAAGGACTTTACTACAATACAACTCTCTATATACAATAATCTGCTCGTCTGGAGAAACAGCAAACCACAACACACCACTATAAGAGCCGTAACCATAATCGCAAGCCCTAAATTTAACCCAATTTCTTGGAATTGAAAAAGGCTCAACAACGTGAATATTCCTATCAAACTCAGTAAAAGCAGCGCCTTCTTTAATATCCCAATCACCTTCAAGCAACTGCTTACGTTGGTGTTCAGGTAAGGAAAGAAGCATTGCTTCATAGTCACCTTGGTCTGAGAGATATGGGTTGTCTGATAATCTTGCAGGTATAAATCTTCTCTTAAATAACGCTTGTCCTGCTTTACTGTGTCCTTTGGGATAGGAAAGGACATTACCTGACTCAATATCTGTAGCATCAAATTGTTTTCCGTATGGTGCAGGGTCAATGAACATTTTCTTGACCCACTGATGTCCCGGACCTCCGGGGTTAGTTGTTGCTCTCATGTACACAGGTAAATCATGTGCAGTAGAACGCAAACGTGAACGCATATAGTTCCAAGCATACGGAGTAGACCATTGGGTTAATTCGTCAAACCCTATCCAACTAAATGCCAAACCTTGATAACGAAGTACATCATCGTCTCGGTCTAGGTATGACATCCATAACCTTGCACCTGATGGTGCTTCCCATTGCATCTTTCTTTCTGACCACTTAATACCCTTCCATATTTGAGGATACATTTCCTTAGATTTAAATATAAGTTCTCTAAGTTCTTCTGTTGTGTGTCGTAGTAGCAACCCACTAAATGATGGATGACCCATATATCTTAAAGGGTCTGCAAGCATGGCATATGATTTACCACCTCCTGCTGAACCACCGTATAATACTTCTCTTTCCCCTGCTGCAAGAAACTCTGTCTGTGGTCCTGCATTTGGTTTGAAGATTACATTCTGTTCTTCAACAGGTACAGCCTCAACGTCTGATATTTCCTGTATCTTAGGCTTTTGCTCCGGTTCTACCTTCTTCAATCGCTTTCGCTTTTTGGATTGCTTTCTGGGCGTACTCAGACCATTTTCTAAGAGTTCTAGCTTTGTTCTTACGTTGTTGCTCATGCATTAACCTTTTTCTTAACCCTACGTGAGATATATCTCTGTTTGTTTTGTTTGTTAGCCAATTTGCTACTTCACGATATGAATATTGTTTTACGTATTTTCTAGCTAATTCTATCGCTTCAAGCTCATAAGGTATGGGGTCAAGTAAATCAGGGTCTTCATCGTTTATCTTATAGCCGAATGGAATAGTCCTAGCTATTCTAGGTATCTGTATCCATTCTTTTTGTTCTTCATCTTTTAAATCTGTAGGCTGTGGTAATTTCCACTTTCCTATACTTCTATCCATCATTCTTTGGTGGCAAGAGCATAACACCGCCTGTGCTTTCTACTTGCATCTTCTCAGTCTTTACTAAACCTGTCCTGTCTAGTAATTCTTTAGCGGCTGACATCTTATCTCTTATACCTAGCTCTGTAGGGTCATACAAGCCTCCTACCATAGCCATTGCAGCTTTTGGTGCGTTCCTACTCATAAACAACTGTGTAGCCTCTAGAATCTCATCTTTCAGCGATTTAACGATATCTGTAGTACTAGAGCTTTCAGAATAACCTGCTAACTTCTTAGCTGCTACTACATCGCCACCTGCTTCATCAAATAAAACAGATAAAAACTTTTGTTGTCTTTCAGTTAGTTCTCGGCTCATGCTGGTATTTCCCTAGTTATTTGTTGCTCCACACGATTTATTAAACGCTGTGCTCTATTTGTAGTTTGTTTAAACCAACGAGAATCTTCCATCTCATCTGCCATTCTTGCCCAATCTAAATCTTCTACGGCAGCAATCATGTTCTTAAATTTAGATAAGCGAGGTCTACCTAATTGGAAACACATATTAGCTAATACTCTTTGTATTTCTTCAGGTAGGTTATCAAATTGCGAAAACAATAGGTTACAATCTTTTATAGTCGTTTCTATGTCTTTCGCAAACCAATCATCCACTTGTTCGTGTGGAATCCTTGTTCCTATGGGTTTTTCGTAATACTCTTCATCCCATTCTGTAATCAGATGCCCAATACCCCCTGTAGGGTATCCTTCTGAACATCTATATATTTCGTATACAACACCTTCATCATCTGCTATTTCATCTTGTAGTTTTATTAAATTCATTGTCTTCCTTTACATGCACAAGTCTTGATACTTGGTTGTGTGTAGTCTATGCTTAGATAAGTCTCCGCTAGAATGTATAAATAAGTTTTTAAACCAAGCAAACATTATTTAGTTTTCTTTTTTAAAGGAACATTCATTTCTTTAAATTCTTTTTTTGTTATTTTTTCATAAACATCTTTTTTATTTTTAGAATTAGATTTAGTCAGTTTTCCTTTTTTAAAAGTATGAGGGTCTGGCACTACTATGTTAGCACCAACTCGTATTGTTTTTTGTTCTTTTGTACCTTTGGTAGGAGTATTTTTATCTTGCCCTGTTTTGTACTTTGGATTTAAAACCATTAATCTTTTTAATGTTGTATTGTTAGCTTTAGCTATATCACTTAAAGTTTGACCTTTTTTAGCTTTAACTTTTTTCGTCATACTACTTGCACCACCTGCTTTAGTAGCTTTTATTATATCACCAAAAAGACTTCCTGTTGTTGATTTATTATCTTTCATTATTCTTTCCTTAACTTACCATCAAATGCTTTTTTCTTTTCTCCCGGTTTAAAATCAGAACCCTTACCTGCTGGGCTAGAAGAAAAAGCAGCTATAAAAGCACCTACTCCCGGAATAGTTTTTAAACCAATTTTCTTAGCTATGTCCTTTAAAGTGTTGCTTGTTCCCTTTTTAATAATATCTTGTTGTTTTTTAATTAATTCATTTTTAACTTTAATATTTGATTTGCTTAAATCCGAGTTTTTTATCTTCTGTAATCTTTTTAAATCTTCTTTAGCAAAATTTAATTTAGCTTTATCTATCTTTGCTTTACTTTCCGTTATTTTTTTA
>Ga0181401_1000688_pt1 | contig 13868 bp, 13 predicted proteins | sample 24SPOviralmetaG_FD_130130 | JGI IMG/M metagenome (GOLD analysis project Ga0181401, IMG submission 130130) | Marine viral communities from the oligotrophic San Pedro Time Series (SPOT) site, San Pedro Channel, CA, USA - 24 SPOT_SRF_2011-07-20 | ecosystem: Environmental > Aquatic > Marine > Strait...
GGGGCTGACTTCTAAGCGCATAGCTCCAGCTCTCCAGTTGGTTGTTTCTTGGCCTTCTATTTTCATACGAACCTGCCTCCCCTGAAATCTAACTGAGGTCGGATTGGATAAATCAAAAGGCCCATGCGTAGTTGCCGGTGCAGTAGGATATAGTCTAGTGGTAAAGTAAACGTCTGCGCTTTCCAATGATGTCACATCCGGAATAAGCCGCGTCACTTTCATTAGATCCTCCCCAGACGCTCCAATCATCAATGGACCGGTCTCGGCATAAGGCTTATCACTGTCGTAAGAAAACCCAGTTTCTTGGTCGTATAGCTTTCCATCAATTCCAAACCATATTGGATTGCTGAATACGCCAACATCAAACCCAGCCGACCGGGCCATTTTCCCTACTGTCCAGATGTCTTCTCTGTAGTCATAAGCAACATAGCTGTCATTGTCTTCAGCATCGGTGCCGGTAGAGTAGAACCACCAAATCTCGTTATGTTGAGCATTGTGGACGCCAAACACTTTACTGTTTTGCGACGTGTTTATATTGTCAAACACCCTGTCATGGACGGCGCACTGTAGCTCTCTTACGCCTGAGCCATCATACGCAAAGAAGCCGTTATTCCCCATCCAGAAAGCCCCTTCGTGGATTCCTACAGCAGACATTCTAGATATGGCGCCACAGGAACCGCTTACTCTTTCAAAGCCGTAAACAAAGGGAGGGCCACTGTAAGTTGCAACGTGGGCATCCGTTGTTGTCAGAATCAGCGTCCGCCCTCGAACCTTTACTGCCTGCTGTATTCTTCCTGTTGTTGTTAGCTCGAAGTCACCGGCCTGATTAGTAGCTGTTGGCGTCCAGTCGGTGTTGTCTTCTCTATCGCACCACTGAACCTTTCTTGGGTTGTTGCCTGCCCCTAACGCAAATATAAATCGTTCTTCAGTTACGACAATTGCATCGTTGTTAACGGGGGCGTTAGCGAGGGCAGTTGGGAGAACGGATGTGTTCAGTTGCCACTCGTATATTTTCCCATCCTCAGACGAGCACGCAACCAGATACTCTCCAAAGTTGCCCATAGACCATGACGTAGCTTCCGCATAAAAAGAATCATTCGCCCTTTCTGTTCCATAGTCTTCTTCACCGAAATCCGCCCCACCGTAACCGGTGTTGGAGGCTTGACCAACAGTCCCTGAACTTAAGCCTACAGGCGTCAGAGACGTTTTAACATTGTCCTGATATATGTGCGACAAAGAATTAAATGTGCCAGCAACTATATGCCTGCCCCCATTGTTGTCGGTCCAAACATGGCAGCCTCTTGGGACAGCGCCAACGGTTTCAGTTCCGCGCTGTAACCATCCGCCAATTGGCCTAAGAGAGCCTTGATCCCAGCGTACTAGGCTTGCATCCAGCCATCTATTTTTGCTGTCTAGGTCTGTTCCGGTGCGATAAACGCCGGGCGGTATTTCTAATGTTATTAGCGCCATTTCTATTTTCTCATTTTCATTATCTTGTCAGCGCCCTTAATGCCAAAACTGGCAGACACTGCGATAAACAATAAATACTGATACCAATCTGGCAGATTATTTAATGCGGCAAATGCTTGCTCAACTCTATTTATTATCGTCATATCATCTACCACTATTGCATAACCAATAAAGAACAGGGGCAAACTTAGTATCAGTGAAAAAAATTCATCTTTCCAGCTATTAGCAGAAGCATCAGCCATCTTAGCTTCCCAGTCAGCATCATTCTGAATCACGTTCATTTTGGCTTCGTGCTTCGCTTTAGCCTGATCAGCTTTGTTCTTTAGGAACCCGCCTGCTAATTCTGCAATGGGGCCAAGTAATAGTTTAAGCATTACAGTATGCCTTTCTCAATTAAAAATAAACCGATTATCAGGGGGTACATACCCCACAGCATCATTTCGCTTTTCTTGAATCGCTGTGATCCCTCTTCTAACCGCTTCTCAATGTTCTGATAGCGAATTAGGCAAGTCTTCTCATGCTCCTCGATCCTAATTAGAGCTTCCTTAACCGTTGCCATTCATGGCTCCTAATATTAGTGCGAATAAAAAATAAACAGCATATCCAAGTACAGCTATTCCTGCGATCTGAATGCTATTCCAAAAGAATGCCTTGCGCTTCCTAGCCTGTAGATAAACAGTCTTCTCTCTCTGGTCTTTGATCTTGCGTCTGAGTGCCACCAGTTCTTTATAGCCCTCTGGGCCGTAGGTGTACATCAGCAGTTCTCTGAGTTCTGCTTCCTGTTGCTTGATCTTTTTTTCGTGCGCGTATATCTCCATTGCTTCCTGCTCAACACTTTTAGAAGCAATAATTCGTTTGAAGAGAGGCGGGTTTTCTGCCCTGCGCTTATGCTCATTGAGATCAGCAACGGCTCCGTACCACCGACCCAACTGAGAGAGAGTATCTTCTACTCCCTTCCCAGCCTTAACCATGCGCTGTATAGTGCCAAAAGCATTGGTCGCTATACTAATCGCTGTTATCGGGTCGATCATTCAGAAGCCCTTCTATTCACTCAGATGCTGATCGGATGTCTTTAGCAATTCCTTCGACAGCAGTTGCAGACCCTTTGCCTATACCCTTAGCGGTATCGGTAACCATAGTCTGTGCTGAGTCTACAGTGCTGGTCAGAATCTCTTGCGATCCATCAATAGCGCCGTTGAAGGTGTTACAGCCAGCTAGGGCCAATAAAACGATTGGAAATAAAATTTTCATTTGTTGCTCCAGTTATTGTAAGTCAGAATCTATTGATTCTTGGATAGTAAGTTTAGTTCTTGATTCGGTGGTTACCAAATCCATTGCCTCGCCATTATAAACAATAGGGCAACTAAAGTCGCCCGATCCCGAGTCGTGAGAATAAGTTCCAGATATTCTAAGCTGGCCATCAGAGGGGGTGTCGTATGTTAGGGTAATAGCCATATCGTTACTCGTTTATTGTTACGTCAGACGTTCCAGAACCATCCCACTTAGACGCAAAGTTTGTCAGATCCCCAGAAGAAAAATCATTAGAGAACCAGCGCCATTCTTTGCGCCCAGTAGACCCTGTCCCTGTGGAGAAAATAGTAGCGGAAGATTGAGTCAAATTTGCTGTGCCGCCCGTAATCTCAACGTCTACAGAGGTAAACCAATCGTCAGCAGGAACTGTACCATCTGATGCGTTGTAAATAATAAACCAGAATGCAGAGGTAGAGTCATCATCTACGCCGCCGCTTCTAGAAACCCTTCGGTAAGCATCACGGATAGGATGTGACTTACTCGCTACTGTTAGGCTTGTGGGGGATACAGAACCAACATCTGGGTTGCGCTCTTCACGGAAACCGTAGTAGGCGGCAGAAGTAAACAGATCACTGCCTTCAGTTACAGTAAACGACTGCCCGGCACTTGCTCCATACCACTCATTGAAAGACATCTCAACACCGTCAGCTTTTCCTATTAGCGCACGGATGTCAGCATCATTAATGCTGGCTAGGGTTGCCGTAGTTCCGCCAGCCTCGATGTGTATCTCATTGAGACTTATTGTGCCACTAGCCGGTAAAGCCATTAGATTGTCCCGTAAGCCGTTACGTTACCTACTACAGTTAAGTTACCAGTTGTATCCAACTTGGCCTTAGACGTGCCGCCATAGCTTATAATAAGGTCATTACCTGAGACTGAGAACTGCCAGTCACTTGCTCCACCCTCAATGGTTGGGGTAGTAAGAGCAGGAGATGTTAGGGCTTTGTTCGTCAGGGTCTGTGCGCCAGTTAGAGTTGCAACAGTAGAGTCTATGTTCAGTGTGGCAGATCCGCTGGTAGCGCCACCTGATAGACCTGTGCCTGCAACCACAGCAGTAATATCACCGGTGTTGGTGGTGTACCCAGAATCGTTAGTCCACTGCGAGATGTTGCCTGATTTGTTGGTCAGGGTCGCTGTGCTAGAGGCTGTCAAATACGTTGATAGATCAGGCGGAGTATAAGTAAACACGCCATTAGTATTATTGTAAGCTAGGTTAGCTGTGCCAGCAGATGCAACTGTAACGGAAAGATCAGTTAAGGATATTCCGCCACCACCGCCAGACTGTGCAACCCAAGAGAATGACCCATCGCCATCAGACGCTAATACCTGACCAGACGTTCCGTCACCTGACACATTAAGCTGTGTCGCGCCAATGCCATTATCGGTTACGTTAAGAGTTGCAGAGCCGCTAGTAGCACCACCTGACAGGGCAGTCCCAGCTACAACCGCAGTGATGTCGCCTGTGTTTGTTGTATAGCCAGCGCCATTAATAAGCTCATTGTTGTTAGTGGGTATTGTAGGCTTACCTGTTAGGTCAGCGTATGCCCCAGAGAAACTAGAGGTTCCATAGCCTGAATCATTAGTCCACTGGGATATGTTGCCAGACTTATTTGTAAGGGTGGCAGTGCTACTCGCTGTCAGGTAAGCGGAGAGATTTGGTGGCGTGTAAGTAAATACGCCCGTGCCGCTGTTATACGCAAGATTAGCCGTGCCAACCGATCCAACGGTGACCGACAGATCTGTGAGCGCAATCCCTCCTGCACTGGACCAGTAAGCGTTAGCACCAGATCCCGCGCTAGTTAAAACCTGCCCAGACGTTCCTGTGCTATTTGTCAGCTCTATCTGCCCGGTAAGGTGGACATTTTGCAACTGGGTTCCGCCAGAAAGAAGGCTGTCCAGAGAATCCAAGTTGTTGTTTAGCTTGGTGCCCCACGTTCCGTCTGAGCCGTCAACCTCGGGCTTTACTAGGCTATACGTCGAAGTATTAGAGTCGGCCATTGTCTACTCCTATGCGCTTTCTAATGCAGAAATTCGCGCTTCAAGCTCTTGCACGGTTTTAACTAAAAGAGGCACAAGCTTAGCCTGATCTAATCCCTGTAGTTCCATCTCGGTGTGCTCTACACCGTCTTCATCTACATAAGTGTGGGTTGCGTCTTTTACTCCTGAAACAGCATCTGGAACAATAGCTTGCACCTCATGCGCGAGGAAGCCGTTAGTCCTTTCTTCGCTGAACGTCCACTTAAAGTTAATTGGGTTAAGCTGTAAAAGAGACGCGGTAGCGCCATCTATATCTTGTACATCTTCCTTAACCCTGTAGTCTGACGTTGTTGAATATACTGTGGCTGCACCATTCAGCGATATGTGGCCAGCAACATCTCCAGAACTCCTCTTAAATGTCTGCAAATAAATATTAGTACCCGCGTAAGCGGACCTTGCCTGAAACAAAGCGTTAGGCGCATTAATCGTTGGGTCTGACGATGTGCGAAACTCGGCGTTCTTGGCAGAATAGAGCGTGTTTTTTACGGTTGTGCCAGAGGGGGTGACTAATATAGCATCAGCATATGCCGATGTGTTATCGGGGTCTGACATCTGGATTGAAAATAAACCATCAATTCCGCCAATCTTTGGAGGTAAATGTGCCCCGTCTCCGGTGGTGTTGTCTGACTCAAACGACATCATTGCAGAGGAATTTTGGGTAGTGCCTGTGTTTTTAACAACAAAAACAGGGTCTCGGTTTTCTGCGTCTGCCTTTACCTGCACGTTACCGCTACCAGCTATGTTAAGTAAGCTGTTTGTGCCATCATGGAAAATCTCAAGATCTGTTCCAGAGCCAAATGTAGCCTTAACATTATCGTTGAGTTGGGCGCCACCAGCAGGGGTAAGCAAGCCTGATGCAGACAGGGTCGTGAAGGCTCCGGTTGATGTCGCGTTTGCACCAACGGCAGTACCATCAATAGATCCGCTGTCAATGTCAATTCCGGTAAGAGGCAATGGCGTAGAGCTGCCAAGCAAATTGTCCAGCTTTGCCCAATTATCGTTTAAGTAACCACCCCAAAGATTGGTATCAGCGCCTACGGCTGGCTTGTTAAAAGTGTAATTAGTCGTTGTTGTTGCCATCTTAAAATTCCTAAATTTTAGTTTGCGTTAACCCAGCTTGCAGTGCCAAGCGGTTTATCAGTCCAAATTGCAGACCCTAATGTTGCATCTATCCATGTTGCCGGGCTAAGAGGTACGCCTGCCCATATATCAACAAAATTAGCCGAGGTGCTAGAAGTTTGCGTGCTGACAGTTTCCAGCAATATAGCTTCAACTAAGTCAGCGGACGTTGAACTAACCGTTGTGCTTACAGTTGCGTCAGCAGGGAATACCGCAGTCGCATACTTGTAATAGTTGTACTTGTATTGGCTATACAGCATATTAGGACAGCGTCACGTCTATTGCACTAACCGCGAATGCCGCAACCTCTCCAGCGTCTATAGTCCTGCTCGTTGTAAGCGCAGAGGAGTTAATCATATTGCCACCAGACAGGCTGTCCCAAATACCAGCGTGAGTTATTGTTCCGTAACTTGCCTGCGCGTTAAAAGCAACACTGTCTGCGTTAGATGCCGTGCCACCAGCAACCGTGAACCCAGTAGATTGCCGCTGGTAACCCGTCGCTGTAACCTCATGCCCTCCAGAAGTAGGGTCTGCGGTATGCAATGAAATGTACAAAGTTCCTGCCGGGCTAATAGTGTCACCTTTAAAAAAGTGCCTCATAACCCTGCTTTCTAAATATGGAGTGAAGCTCATTAGTGAACCCCGTAGTAGTATTGATTGCGAGAGCGCCCGGTGTCTAACCCTTTAACCCTCATGGATAAGCCAGATCCGCTGTATTTTGCCTTCTCTGACTCTTCGTTCAGCTTTAATACCGATGTAGCGTACATTTGCGCCCATACAGCAACTCTAGCGTCATCGCCCAAGTAAGGAGATGCCGCAACCAAAGCCCCGTACAGATACACGTCTGGTGCGTTTAACAGCAACCAGTTAGTTGCGTTTGATCCACTTAACTCTGGAAGCTTTTGGAAATAAATCAGCTCTACATCAACTGATGAGCTTGGGGATGGCCACACCTCAAACTGAGTCTCAACGTGCCGATAATATCTTGGCTCACCCGCTACGTTCTCGCTGCTAGCTCTACGCTCATCCATTGCCATGCCGCTTAGGTACTGCAAAGGCATAGTGCCAGAGCCAGTAGATTTTAGGCGTATAGTCTCTACCCAGTCATCCGGTCTGGCAAGATATTGCGTGGTCATTGTAGAGGTTGCTCGATTCTCCATCCGCCAGTGGCGTACATCACGATTGATCTGAGACTCAGCAAGCGCGATAAACGTAGGAACGATTGCCGTTAGTTGTTCATTGCTTAACCAATCAGAAACTGCCGCTTTTAGTCCAGCATAAGTAGTCAGCCCGGTGGCAGTGTCTGGTGTTCTTATCCCTTCAACAGACTTGTCATACAAAGAAGCCCACAAAGGTATCCGAGAATCATCTTTAAGATACGCCTCCGCTTCTACAAGAGAACCATATAAGTAGGCGTCAGGGTAAGATGTCAAAAAATCGTTAGTAGAAACTGAATCAGAAAGCCCGACTATTCCCTGAAACTTTCTCTTCAGCTTAGATTCTGCTAGTTCAATAAAAGAAGGTATTGAATCGTCGATATCTGGACGATTTAGCCAATCACTGATTGCCGCCTTCAACCCTGCGTAGTTAGAAAGATCTGAGCTTGTGTCGGGTATTCGTATTCCAGCCACTGCTTGATCGTACAAGCCTGCCCACAAAGGAATGCGAACGTCATCCTTCAGGTATCCTTCAGCCTCCACCAGAGAGCCATACAGATAGGCATCTGGGTAAGAAGTCAAAAAACTGTTGCTGGTGTTGGAATCAGAAAGCGCAGTTATCCCTTTAAACTTTCTTTTGAGCTTAGATTCTGACAATTCAATGAAGGAAGGTATTGAGCTATCAATATCTGGCCGGTCAAGCCAGTCACTGATTGCCGCTTTCAATCCCGCATAATTAGAAAGATTTGCGTTTGTGTCAGGAATCCGAATCTCGGCAACAGACTGGTCATACAGAGCAGACCAAACGGGAATGCGAGAATCATCTTTAAGGTATGCTTCAGCTTCTATTAGGGAGCCGTATAAATAGGCATCCGGATAAGACGCTAGAAAATCGTTGCTAGTGTTTGAGTCAGAAAGTGTAGAGATTCCCCTAAATTTCCTTTTAAGCCTAGACTCCGCGAGCTCAATGAAGGAAGGTATTGAGTTATCAATGTCTGGTCTATCCAACCAATCGCTTATTGCGGCTTTCAATCCTGAATAATTAGACAGGTTTGAGCTAGTGTCGGGAATGCGAATCTCGGCCACCGCTCGCTCATATAGGCCTGTCCACAGGGGAATACGAACATCATCCTTGAGATATGACTCAGCCTCTACGAGCGCCCCGTACAAGTAAGCATCCGGGTAAGAGGTTAGAAAATAGTTGCTGGTGTTTGAATCGGTGAGCGTGGTTATTCCTTTAAACCTTCTCTTGAGTTTTGATTCTGCCAGCTCGATGAAAGATGGCACTGAAACATCAATGTCCGGTCTATCTAGCCAGTCGCTTATTGCTGCCTGCAAGCCTGCGTAATCAGACAGATTTGCGTTTGTATCAGGTATTCGGACACCAGCCACTGAAGTGTCATACATACTAACCCATAACGGAATACGGGCATCATCTTTGAGGTATGACTCGGCCTCGATAAGTGAACCGTATAAATAAACATCAGGGTAAGAGGTTAGAAAATAGTTTGTAGTGTTTGAATCGGTGAGCCCAGTTATTCCTTTGAACTTTCTCTTAAGCTTAGATTCCGCCAGCTTGATGAAGGAAGGTACTGCACCATCAATGTCTGGCCTATCTAGCCAATCGCTGATTGTAGCTTGAAGTCCTGCGTAGTTAGAAAGATCTGAGTTTGTATCAGGGATGCGAACACTAGCCACCGAGCTGTCATACATACTAGCCCATAACGGAATACGAGCGTCATCTTTAAGATATGACTCGGCCTCTATGAGTGCGCCGTATAAATAAACATCAGGGTACGATGTCAAAAAGCTGTTTACAGTGTTTGTAGAAGAGAGCCCAGTTATTCCTTTGAACTTTCTTTTTAATTTAGACTCTGCCAGATTAATAAACGAAGGTATGGAACCGTCAATGTCGGGGCGGTCCAACCAATCACTAACTGCGGCCTGTAATCCTGAGTAGCTAGAAAGGTTTGAGTTTGTATCAGGAATGCGTATTTCAGCTACTGCGCGATCATATAGACCCGTCCATAGCTGTACGCGCTCATCTGCCCCCAGAAACGGCTCTGCTTCCATTAGAGAGCCGTATATGTAAGCGTCCTGATACTTTAGAAAGAATGGCGTTGTCGGATTCGCTGAGCTAATTGTTCCAACATCACGGAACCTTTTAGCCAAGCGTTTTTGCGCCAAATCGATAAAATCTGATATCTGGTTTGTTAGATCATCCCTGTTCAGGTAATCAGCAACCGTTGCCTTCAGATCCGAGTAATTGTTAAGTGCCATAGTATCTCCAGTCAATGCCCGATTTTAACATTTTTTTTAGCTTAGCGCTGTAAATCCATGAGCGATTAAATAGGTCCTAACAAACTGCCTATCAACCGCGCCTCTTCTATCGCCTTACGATCTCTCTCATCCATGAAGTTGTAATCCAATAGACCGCCCAACGAGTCCCTTAAAGGTGTGCGTTCTGACATTCTCCCGGTGTATCTGGAGCTAGGTATTTGCGACAAAAAGTCGATTGTGTCAACCGCGCTATCAAAGGCCCCCATACCCATCTCCGCAATACTCGGCAAAATCTGAGAGCGTCTATATGCGGCCAGCTCTGGCGACACCTTGCCAAACGAAGATGACCCCATCTCACGAAGCCTGTCTTCTTCTCGCATAAGACCTTCAAACCGGCTCCTTTCCGATGCTCTGACATCTGGTTTCCTATAAAAATTATATCGGGTATCAACCACATCCTCGAAACTTGCAACTGGATCGTCTTCCGGGCGGAATATCTGGTTCGACGATGGCACTGACTCAGTCTCAAATGGTGCTACTGCGCGCAATCCAGTGGGGCTCATGGCCCTGTCGCGCAACTCGACGTTGCGTGCTTCTACCTCTCCTGTGGAAGCGAGATACATATTAAAAGGATTTTCAGTGCCCGCTTTTGCGCTTTCCGCTCTAAACCGATCAGCCTTCATCTTAGCTAGGCGTAGCAGGTCCCGCTTCTCTCTATCTTCTCCACTTAAAGTAGAGAACCCGTATTCATCTTTTTCAAGATATGCCTCATCCAGCTTTTCTAACTTTTTCTCAGCACTTTCAGTCCAACGGTCAGAGTAAAACTTGTCGTTCTCAAACAGTTTAGCGTTAGCGCCTTCTGCAAAATTCTCCCTTTTCTGGATGGCGTGCTGTAACTCATGCAGGATTGTTGCACGCTGTTCTTGCGGAGAGCTAAGAGCGCTGACAGTGATTGCAGACCCATCGAAGTATCCTTCTCCCGGTGGCAACTCGCTGTCGAACACTACTCGAGTTTTTCCAAGTGCGCCAACACTTCTCCATCCATCACCAGCTTCGGCCTCAGCAAAATCGGCAACGCCGAGATTAAATCCTGAATCTACATCTTGTACGTCAACATCATATTGCGATAACAACTCAGGATCATCAACAATCTCATCAAGCCTCTTTACGATTTGGGTCTCATCAGTCTTGGCAAAATCCACATCTGGCAAATTTATTTTTGTGTTAGTGTTTGGTAGCTCTGTGCGCCACTTGCCATCTTGCGCCCCTTTATACCAACCAGTCTTTTCGATAATTTCTTTTGGTGACAATCCCTCTGCTTCCATTTTTGTAGCCATGCCTTTTAAGTCTGCACGGCTTGCACCAAGTTTTGAGAACACCCCTACAATGCTTGCGTCAGCATCTTCGCTCATTCCTGCACCGAGCAGTCCTGCCATAGCGACCGGGGCGGCCTGACGTATTGTTATGTTGTCATACACCGGATGCTTTTTGCCTCGCATCTCGATCTCGCCAACCTTCTCACCTAGGTTTACGTAGCCCTTTCTTGTGGGCTTGAGTCTAGGCTCACTGGCTTCATTAGGATACCTAGCCAGCTCCACACCTTCAGGGAAATCAGTGTTTAACGTGTAGTAGTGGTCCTTTCCGTCATTGACAGAGACAATTGGGAAGCCGCCATCTGGGTCTGGATCATAACCTTCAGGAGCCTGAGTCCATTTCCAGCCTGTCTTTTTCTTTGCTAGATTTGTTTTAATTTTTCGCCCGGGTCCTTTTGCGTCAGGGATGTTTGTAGCTTGCGTAGGCGCTACCTGAAACTTTGGCTTTCCATCAGGGCCAACGCCTAGCTGTGCGCTCTCCGGGTATTCCCCGGTAATGTCTTTTGGTCCATCAGGTCCCATCTCTAAGTATCTGCCTCCGGGGGTCTGCCCGAACGACTCTAGAAATGGCTTGTATGCCTTATCATCAGGGTCAAACATTCTCTGAGGTGCAGGGAATACGTTGCGCAGTAATCCAGCAGGACCAGCGTCTGCCTCTTCACTCCCAAGCAGAGACGCGCCAGCAACGCCAGCGGTCACAATCCCGGGTAAAAGCCCGCTATTAATTTTAAAGCCTTCGTCACTCAGCCTGCGCAATAGTGGCTCATCAATCAAGCCGCCATAGTAACCAACTTCCATAGCCCTTCTTGGCGCATCTTTGGTAGACAGATAGTCTGGTCCTTGTGGCCCGGAATCAAAGCTACCATCTTTCTTTCTTGCTCTAGCAAATCTCTCAGGATTGAGGGCCATAGCGGTGACATCAGTGTCCAGAGTTCCAGAATATTCTCCAGCTAATCCAGAAGGATAGGTTGGGTTTCCGCCACCCTCAAGAACACCACGCTGTAGATCTATTTCACCGACATTCTGAAACCCGCTAACAGGAGACAGCAACTGCGACTGGTCAGCAACTGCTAGTCTGGCCTGAGTCTGCGAGATGCCGCCCTGATTGCGGAAATTCTTGTCCATCATGTTCATAGCTTGCTTGCGTTGCTTATCAGGCAAAGATCCGTATTGCGCCAAGCTTTTAGGGTCATCTACCCCAGCCCAGTCTGGCACAAATAGTTTCATCTCAGAATCTAGTTGCTTCTTGACGCCTTTGGGCATATTGGCTGACGCCCATGAAAGCATGGTTTGCCCAGTCATGTGAGCAAAGTCACCGCCACTTGGGGACATTCGCCAAGGCATAAAGACAGGAGATGCGCCGTATTGATCTTTTATTTCAGACGCGGCTTTTACCATATCAGGAACAACGCCTGCACCAGAAGCCCACAGCTCACCAGTGTCATCACGCATATAGTCTTGGCCGCCAGTTAAGCGGATAGGGTGGGCGATAGGTTGGTTGCCAATACCCTCAAGTATACCGCCAGCGGCAGTCCTGTCAGACATTGTTGTAAGGTATGGCCTACCCTCTAGGTCTTGTAGAGCAATGCGCTCTTGAGGGATCATGGTGCCTGTGTCGATTACATTAGGGCGGTATTCAGGAGCATCCTTAACCCGGACCTTTCCGGCTGGATAGAATCTAGGATCAAACTCTTCCCTATCAATTTTAGGTTTTTTTAGGGTTTCAGTAACAAAGTCTACAATACCTTTGATTCTTTCTCTTGGAATTTTTGCCATACGCTAAATCTCAATGTAACTTACAGATGGCCGATTATATCACGTTTTAGACGATTCCCTGAAGGTTCCTGCGGATTGGAGCGTCCCAGTTAGACGTAGCCCTGTAGCCTATCGCCAAGTACCTTAAAGCGTCCGCACAGTGGCTTGTCCAGTCATGCAAAGGCCGCCCTCTCCAAGTCATTCCCTTGTCATCATAATCACGCCTGTACTGTCTCAGAGCATCTACACCGCGCTCGCATTTAGTCTCATCAAACCAACACCGGGGAATCAATGACCGCACAGCTTGAATGCCATCATCAACATTGAGTTGCGGTGCTATTGTCACCGGGCGCACCCCAAGCGCGTCTAGAGTTTCAAGCCGAGACTTTCCTGTGCCAAGCTCTCGTACCCTCACATCGTGCGGCAGAATATGGCTATCGTATAAGTAGCCCTTTTCGTTCAATATGCGAGCATAATGGTCCAGACCTACACCACTGCATTCATAATAGTCTATAAGGCGCACCTCAGCCCCTACAAACTGCGCAAACCATATAGAGGTAGAATCACCTACCCCAAGATCCCAAGCCGTTACAACGCCAACAGAGCGGTCGTATGGCACATTGGTAATTCTAGACTGCGCCGTTGCCTCACGCATCTCTACGGCATAATACGCGCCGTCAGCGTGAACCAGCATCTGACCTTCCCAGATGTGGTCATAAAGATCGGGTCGGTTCTTTTTATCCTCTAGCCGCTCAGTCTCTAAAACTTCAGGGAAGAATGGATTGTCTCGCCAGTTGATCTCAGCTATTCGCATGGACTCTGGCGGGCTTAGTCTAAACCGCCTGTGCGTTGCAGAGTGCTTTGTCTCAGGGTTCCATGTGACCCAGATCTCAGAGTCCTCTTCCCGCACGGTAGGTATCAGCTTCTGCCAAGCGGTATCAGATACTCCCTCGGCCTCATCAACCCAGCACAGGATAATTCTAGCTTTTGATTTGATACTATCTAGGTTTCTGCGTAACCCGGCAAACACATAGCTAATGTTGCCGTCTTTGGACCTGATGTACTTCTCGCCCATCTCGTAATAGGCGGCAAGCCAAGGAACGCTGCGTATGGCAGACTTGACCTCCTCCAGAGAGGATTCATCCAGAGAGTTTAGGTGTTCTCGAGCACATAGGATCTGGCCCTGCTTGCCTTCCATCCCCCACTGGTAACCACGGACCGCAGTCATCAACGCAAACGATCTAGTCTTGGCGGACCCTCGGCCACCGTAGGCGCACCTGTACCGAGCCTCTCCACTGAAAAGGTCTACGATCTTGGGTGGCAGGGATATCTCAGCTTGGCTCATCGGATAGGGGCTCAGCTACAA
>Ga0181401_1000690_pt1 | contig 13853 bp, 30 predicted proteins | sample 24SPOviralmetaG_FD_130130 | JGI IMG/M metagenome (GOLD analysis project Ga0181401, IMG submission 130130) | Marine viral communities from the oligotrophic San Pedro Time Series (SPOT) site, San Pedro Channel, CA, USA - 24 SPOT_SRF_2011-07-20 | ecosystem: Environmental > Aquatic > Marine > Strait...
CCGCTAAAGCAGGGCGAATTACTTCAAACCATACTTCTGGATCCATAAATGCTGCTTCGTCTAAAACTACTCCGCTGATACTTCGACCCCTTAACGCCATTGCGTTCTCGGTTCCCTTTAATTCAATCGTTGAACCGTTTAATAATTCCAGCCTGAGATCCGTCTCGTTCTTTGATTTGATCCAAACTTGAGGCACTAGACGCTTTAATACTCGCCAAGCAATGTCTTTTGCCATTCGATACGTCGGAGCACAATAGAAAAATGTCTCCCCAGGACGCTGTAACGCTCCACGGAGTAGCTCCACACAAGCTAAATATGATTTGCCAAACCTTCGACCCGCTACTAAAACCCTGAATCGCTTATTGCTCTTGAAAACTTCGCCTTGTGCCCAGCGAAGCTCAATTGGTTGGTCTTTTACTGCCATACGCTCCACAATAACGGACGCTTTCAACCCCTACCCCCCTCAAACCTTCCCAGTAAGGGGTAGTATCGAAGAAAGATAGCTGTTTCAGACAATGCACGCTGGTCCGTCGCCTGATGCTGTTATAGAAGCCCGTCGTCGTCGCTTATACAAGCGACAACTTGATGGATTGTCAGCTCGTGCTCTCGTTTACGATCACGCTGAAAAAGAAGGCATCTCTACTGCTACTGCTTGGCGGGATTGGACAGCTGTAAAAGATATGGTCGATGAAGACTGGAAAGCTGATCGCGAAAATATGCTCGCTCGACTCCAGCACATGCGTACCAAACTTTTTCATCAAGCCCTTAAAAAAGGTCAGCTTCAAACTGCAACGCAAGTGCTTGACTCCATTGGACGCGTTATTGGCGAATCCATTGAAACCGTCAATATTCAAGCGCCTGACCTCACTATCAAAATTCAAGACAAGCCCGATTGACGCTCCAGTAAAATTAAACCCGTACCCCCGCCACCTAAGCCTCCCATTTTCTGGGGGGCTTTTTTAATACAAAAGAACTGTTGTGCGGATATATGTGCAGGTTCCCCGAAACCCGGTGCTAGGCTGAGGTTTCGCAATACCACCCCCACTGATGAGAATCAACTATTTTCATGTATTGAGAGAAGAAAAAGCACATCAACCTGCAACATCAGGGGGTTGCATCGGGGGGCTGATGTCCTAAGATATTGATTAAGGGAGAGAAACACACACTCGCTCGCCCTTCACCAACACAATGCAGAAGCTAACAACTGATCGGTACGACGCGCAGCACTGCGCTCTCAACATCCGATCCACTGAAGTCAAAGTTCAAGGGACTCACAACGTCGTTGAATTCCGTTACCTAGATGAGACAGTCGTTCTCGACGCTGTCTGTGATTTCATCACCAGCAGACACTGGGATCGAAACTGCGACGCGCAATTCGACCGGCTACTCAACGCAACACACCAGCTGGGCGAGACCATCCGTGCCAACAAAGAGAAGGCCACGGCGGCCAACTGACGGCAAAAACACATAATAGGCGAGCGATCCCGGCGAATCTTGCCAGTGCTCGCCTTACTTCTCTCATTAAATAGTGTTCACAACGACGCCATCACAATGTGAGAGGGAACTAGCCTCAAAAACTTTCTTTGAATACAATGAAGCTTATTTACAAGCACGAGAAAGTCCTGCATGATTTCTGCATGGGACTATTCACAATCGGACTAATCGGCACAGTGTTTCATGTTGGCCTGTCATCACTGGCGGACGTACCAACACAACACACGGGCACACAAACTTACGAAAGGGTCACACGATGACAACGGTCGACATTCCAATAATTCCGGGTTGTCTGTACACCTTCGAGTTACCTACCGGAGAATTCGTGCGGATTAACCTGAACGCGAACGCTAACGATGATTGGGTCGTCGAGCATCTGGACAAGACCGGCGAGTTTATCGCGGGTTTGCAGATCGACGCTGGGGAGAATAATGGATGAGTTTATCGTTCGCTTTTGGTCTATTGATCTAGGCGAGTCTCAATACGTTGGCCGCTTCTGGTGTGCTGATGATGCTGAAGATTTTTGTGATGAGCAGAACGGGAGGTTAGCAACGTCTGGCATTCCGTCCGCAACGGCTAATTACTACACGATTTATTCCTGAGACATCATGTTCAAACTTGAGATCGAAACTGAGAACGCAGCATTCGGTGAAACGGACTGCGAAACGTTCCAGGAGGTCCACCGAATCTTGATTGAGTTACGTCGAAAAGTGGGCCAGGAGGCTCAGGCTGACATCGGCGGCACCCGTACCAAGCACTGGGCGGAATCAATCCGAGACATCAACGGGAACAAGATCGGGAGCTTTATCTATGAGGGACCCGAGCAATGAGCAACCGTTCCAGAGCAATGCAGCGCCATGGTCTGACTGACTATGCCTGGCGTAAGTTACGAGAGGTTGAGCGAACCCTGCACTATTGGGGTGTAGCTGAATGCAACAACCAGATTCAGACTCACGACGATGAAAGCTTTCACCTATATCGACTCGACAGGTGGGGGAGTTACACGATCCACAGTAAGCAAATCCCAGACCAAAAGGATTTAGCATTGAGGGAGGCCCGAAGGATTGCTGATCGCTATGGGCTGTTGGTTTATTACCAATCTGACCCGCGCGGTTGTTCGTTGTATGTGTACCGACCGGAAGCCTTAAAAGGCTCTAATATTCGCAGCGTTTATCCGACCCAAGCCCTTGCCATCTGCTGACCCATGACAACCACTAAATATGCTGATTGCGCTTGCTGTTTTCCTGTGACTGCTGACGTAATCACTGTTGAGTCCGCTGAGGCAGGCGATGCTGAGGTTCGTGGCTATATCGACTCATTAGGTCGATGGGATGACTATTTCGAGCGGTTTGGCACTGTCGCCGATGAGGATGGCTGGCAGCTATCAACTTTGATCGAAGATCTTTCAGGTCGCCGATGGGAGGGTGATGGCGCAAGCTTGCCGCGTTGGATCACTACAGAATCACTCAACGACGATTTATTGACTCGTAAGGGTGATTGGACCGTATGGGAACCACTGGCCAGCGTCGACGATGCGCTTTGCATGATGGTCTCAATCCATCGACCGGACTGGATCACTGACGCATCCTGGCGTCGAGTCCTGAGGCTATTAGGTGCTATCGATTGATTCATAGCTAGCTGTCGAGATAATCGCTGTCCGTTCCACACGACAGCGCACAAACTTCTCCCGGAGCCAGGTCAATCGGCCTGCATGCTTCCGTCCATCCGGTGAGCTCTTGTACTGGTGCAACGCTTCCAAAATCAATTCGAGCTCATCTGGGGAGATGTATTCCTTTCGTTCCAATTACACACACCCTAATCATGACTACAGACTACAAGCCAGAATCACATACGCAGGCTCTAGCTATGGCTTTAATTCTGGCCATAACAGCATCAAACGATGAGCAACAAGCCAGGGCGACAACTTTGGCGGCAACTATTGCCTCGCAGATGAAAGATGAACACGTCGAAATTGTGAAAGATTCGGTTGGAGCTTGTGCATCTTATTTTTCAGATGCCTGCGAATCAATGGCTGCATAATTATGAAATTAAAACGTTCTAGGGAAGATCGAGTGTGCCATACGTGTGCCACTCCAATCAACAAGGGGAATCTTTATGGCTCTCGATCAATCACTATTGTTTCCGATCCACAAGGTCAATCATTCAATGGCGGTAGGGATTGGGTTCCTTTTCGTCTCACTCAAAAAGTTGCTATTTGTGAGGATTGTGCATCATGACTAAAAAACGACGCCGCGATTTTGATGATGATTTAATGCCTAGTGATTTTATAGATCCTTGGCCGCCATTATCTGATGATGAAATTGAAGAACGCGAGAGACAGGCTAATTGGGAAGACCTCAATGCTTCCATCCCTGACGCTCGTGAGCGGAATAGGAGGCTACGTTGAAACGTCTACCAGAAGTTAAAGAAGCCCACCAAGTACACGCCAAGAAGCTCCTAGATCTTGGCTGCCGGAAAGCCGATGTTGCTGCCACATTACAGCGCAAATACGGTTTAAGTCGTCCGACCGCTTACCGAGATGTCGATGAAGCTGATCAATCTAGAGAAATCGAAGATCACAACATTGAAGCTGATCCCGTTCCAATGATCACACTAGAAGATCGTGATCCGTTAATGCGGATGACGAAACAGCTGTTGATTGATGCCTTTGAAGCGGGCAATGTTCAAGATTATTCCCGCCTTGTGCGGGAGTACGAAAGACTCGCCCGTATAGGTGGGTTGTCTCAAAAGTTCTGATACGTTTGTCTCACATCCGTTCCAATGCATCCTGATTTACAAGTTCAAGAATACGCCTTGCTGATTGATTCAATTAGTTGGGAGTTGGATTTTCTCAAACAAGCTGGCTGGGCTGATTGCCATCGCTATCAAACCTTGATTGATATTCAACAACGTATTCAAACCTTTGTTGACCAAGCACCCCCTTTCTGAATTATGGATTCTAACCTTTATCGAGCCCAGCAAGATCTTCTAATGATGAACACTTGCCCAACATGGTACGACCACAAAGATAAGGTCGAGGCTGCTATAGCAGAGGAGGATCGAATATATAAAATTCGTACTGCTGCTGGTTGGGAACTTGATGAGGAGGGCTGGTTTGCACCATGCCCTGAAACAGGTGAAGCCCTTTCACTATGGAATTGGCTAGATCTTGGCCTTCCCTTGCCGGAAGAACTTAATGAAAAATGATCTACTATCCCTGGATAGCCTTGACCTGAAAGTCAATGATTTCTGTGAATACTGCAGAAAGATTTGCTATGACACTCAACAAGATGCAAAGAATGCTGCAGCACGAATCTGTAAACAGGGGCATGGTCACTCCTATCCGTACCAATGTTCAAAGGGTAAGGGTTGGCATTTGACAAGTCAAAAGCGGAATAGATCTGCCAAGACTTCTAAGGTTCGTAAGGCTTCTAAAAGTTTTCAGTCTAAGAAAAACAGAAAACTAAGTTAGGCCTAGAACCAACCTAGCTTTGTTCAAACATCAAAATTATCATGTCTCGCTTCACTCCTGAAACCCAAGCAAAAGCAGATGTTTTCACTGCATTCCTTTCTTCATTGGATATTGAGTGGAGTTACCAATCCACTTACTTTGATGACGAAGTTTGCGTTCACTGGAATGGCAACAATGAACCTGCTTTAATCATGAGCCCTATTCAATTTATTAATTGGGCAACATATTGGTTCACTCCTACAAAACAAAACCTTTACGCTAAATTTGAATCACTTGGAATTGACAAAGACGATCAAGATGAAAATTGGTTCTTGGCAAGCTATGTTTAAGCGTTAAGTTAAGCCCAAGGCCAACTTAACTCCACTTCACCATTCCAAACTTCTGGATCGCTCGTATCTAACGGCCGTTCCAATATGTAATCACGAACTATGCGTTTCAGCGTTTCTGTTGAGATGCCTAGTTCTTTTGCTTTGACGGCTACGTTACTTTTACCGCGATAGATAAGGTCTAGGGCTTCTTCCATCAACAAACTTCTCCAGCAAATAACATTTCTTTGTATATATTGTTGCGTTCAGTCCAGCGGGCTTCGCAGCCCCTCATCTCTAGTTCGCTCAACATTCGTAGCTGAATATTCCCGTTTGGCTTCGCAATCACCACCGCTCCAGCAGTAACGCGGATCCCAGCTCTTTCACGTAACGCCAGGCTATAAGCACCAAGTTGGTCTTGGTGGTCCTTCAGCCACGCTTCTGGTTTATCAACTTCCCGACCAGTGGTCTTAAAATCACAGATTGTCAGACCCAGCGGTGTATCGATCAGGGCATCAGCCGTTCCAGCAAAACCTTCTTCACTGCTTACACTGAATTCACTGGCATGAACAGCTGTTACGCTGCCGCTCACCAACCAGTCGGATAAACCTCTGGCGTACTCACGGGCTGGCCATGCAACTTTCGGCGCTCCTTCGCTCGACTTCTTAAGTGCCCAGGCGGTGATGGCTTTTGGAGGACGTGCCAAACCATCATCCCAAATCTTCCACGCTCCTTTCTTGTTGGCACTTTGACGGGCCAACTTTGCAGCCGTCTTGAGAACATACTCACAGTGCTCATGAGCAATGGTGCCGCGATCACAGGCAAGGTCACGCTCCAAACCACTGCCTGCTCTCTTGGACCAACGCTCCAGTGCATCTTTCTGGGATTGAGGGGCTGTGTGCTTCAGGATATGCGTTACTGAATGGTAAATCAGACCTTCTTGATCTCTGTAAACCCTGAATGGTCCTGAGTTGTCTTGCTCTAATTGCCAGCGCCGTAACGAAGCAAGAATGTTCTGTGGATCAGCTTCGTTTGTCACTAGGTACTCTTTCCCGAAATTAATCTACTCTATAAACGGCTGATGGCAAGGGTTGTCGGGAAAATGACGGAAAAATGGATAACTGACTAAATCGTTGCGATCAGGCAGGCGAGGATAACAATCCAGAACATGCGCTGAACCTTTCTTTGTTAACTGAAACCACAAACCTGGAAGATGATCATGAACTTTTTTTAGATAATCCGACTTAAGAAGTGCATTCAAGGTCGTAGTAAAAACTTTTACGGTCATGTCTAAATCTTCCAATATATAAATACCGCAATCTCCTCCGTACATACGAAACTTGAAAAGAATGGCATCTGCCTCTGTTGTCAGCTTGGATTTAGTAGTCATAAGTGTTTAGTAAAAAAGGGGCGCAAGGCCCCCACTTTAAAATTAGTAGTCGTCAGCCCAATAAGGACTGTTTTCGTTTTGGTCTAACGGCTCCGTAATGGTGCCTTTTGCCTGTGGCATGGAAACATTTGAATGACTAAGTTCATAGGTTTTCAGCTGAACCAAAAGACGCAAAGAAATGTTGATGTCATGAAGCCACTTGGTTTGATTGTCCATGACTTCATTCAAGTCAACCAAACGCTTCTCAATGTTCTCTAGGCTTGTAGTAAAGTATTCCCCCCCAATACGGGGAGAAAGCTCCGAAAAGCCGCTGGCTACTTCACAAAGCGCACGCTCGATGCCATCAGTACCGAGATATGCAGTAGCAGGAAGATTCGTAGCAATGGCATCTAGAGATCCCTCTATGCACGTCAGCGCATCTATAACTTTTTGATCCATGGCTCAAGCTTCGCTAAAAGGATCGCCGCCAACTACAATCCGATTTAAATCAAAACCAGACTTCTGAGTTTGCAACCAGGCTTTTGCCATTGCTCCCTCGTCATGCTCGTCCTCGTCCCGAGGAACGATCAGCAGCTCGTACCGAACCATGTCTGCTTTGATCTTCGATAGCTCGAAATCCCAGTCCAACAAATTCTTGCTGTACTTTTTGTTCAAGCCATACTTAGCAAATTGACGCCCCAATGAAACATGGGAAACTTCAAGAACTTGAACGTGATTTACGTCCCAATTGTAAACTGGCCAAGTAAGGCATTCGACGGGTTTGCGTAATGCAGTCTTGTCGTAGTTTTTGCACTGGGAATAATCACTGCCCAGCTCAAGATGAATCTCTTCAGCTGAAGGTTGGCCCATGAAACGAAAAGGTTTCATCTTCTCGTTTGCATCAACGCCCCAGACAAGCCAGTAACAGAGCGGGTCTTGCTCAAGCAATGCAAAATTTGCAGGCTTGCCCTGTTCGAGCTTTGTGTAACGCAAATAGCTCTCGCTTGAAGAGCCTCCTTCGTTTTCGTTACTAAGAATTGAAAGATAAGAATCAGATAGATTCACGTTGGGTTGCCTCTTTAGTTGCCGCGCTCGGTGACGAACGCTCCAGCAAGCTAGGTCAGGCGTGTGCGTCGTGTCAACCTGAGGTAGGATAAAAAAATTCCGACCGTTCCTCGCCATGCAGAAGGCGAAAATTGGTCGGAATTGTCACACACACTCTGGAATACTACACGATGTTTTCGGATTTCGTCAAGACCCTGCCTCAAGGGTTGGTTTACGCCGCCATATATCGTAAAGGCGCACTCAAACCACCTCACGGCAAGGTTTCTGCAGGAAAAGAACCAACTCAGGAATCTTTTGATTTCAAGCTCGGCCCCGCCGACATTGCTCTTGCTGCTCAGCGCAACCCTGACATTCAAGCTGTCGGCATCTTTACCGGAATACGTGGTAACGGCATTGTTATTCTTGATGTTGATCGCAACCTCGATAAAGTTATTTCTCTCCATGGCAACACACTTGATAGCGCTCCAAAGATAACCTCAACTAAACAAAACGCCGCTAAATATATTTTTCAAGTTCCGAAAGATCTTTGGAATCAAGTCGAAGGTCATGGGCTTGGTGCAGAAGATGATTACGAAATTTTGTGGAATGACAAACGACAGGGCGTTATTCATGGTGCTTATCCCGGGGGCAAAGTATCCGTTCCAGGGCAATACCATCTAGAAGGTGACCTGAACAGCATTCCCGTCGCTCCTGACTGGCTGCTGGCTGAAATGAAACAGCCGCCTAAGGCCATGATTAAACGCGACCTTGATTTTTCTGATAGAACTCAGGATGAAGTCTCTCAAATTATTAGAGACTGCCTAAAAGTTATTCCGACTCAAGGCAGAGGCAGTCGTGAACACTGGGTAAAGGTTGGCATGGCAATTCACTCAGCCCTGCCCAATGATCTTGGCCTTGTTCTTTGGTCAGCTTGGTCAGCAGAAGATCCTGAATTCGCTGATGAATGGGCTGGTGATGAAAACCCCTGTGAAGATCCTTGGTATTCGTTCAAAGGCGCTGGCGTCGGCCTTGGCACCCTTATCTGGATGGCAGACCGTGCTGACCCAGAAAGGCATCGATTTTCGGAAGACCTCAAAAAAATTGTAAATGATGCCGAACAAAAGAAAATTCAGGAATATCGCCAAGCCACTCTTGACTTTCAAGAAGTCATGCGTCGTTCCAAACAAATCCTTGAACTTGATAACCCGGCTGAAGTTAATTACAAACTTAATTCACTCGCACTCCAAGCTGGTTATCGCGACCAATCAGCACTTGAAAAACTGATCGTTGATCAGATCGCTTACGAAAAAGCACAATCTCTGATGACTGTTGAAAAATTGATGGAACTGGACGAAAAACGCGGCTATCTCATCCCTGATGTCCTACCTCATCCATCAGTCATCCTCATCTACGGCGCTGGCGGCGATGGCAAATCAACAGCCGCTTGGGCTCTTGCAAAGCACATTGCAACCGGCAAACCATTCAAAGTTCGTGGTGCTGACGTTCCAATAGAAAAAGGCCCTGTCCTACTGCTTAATGGTGATCAGCCTCTTATTCAGCTCAAGGAACAACTGATTGAAGCTGATTTTCCCATTACCTCTCACACCTACATCCAAACCGACTGGCAGCTTCAGCGTTACGCCCAATTCATCAAGCTGATGGAAACCTATAAACCCAAGCTGGTCGTTATCGACTCGCTAATCGGCTGCTCTGGTGGCAAAGCATTCGATGAAAACAAATCTGATTTTGCTACGCCGCTGTACTGGCTCACCAAAAACAATGGTGATCTGTTTCCGGCCACCACAATCCTGATCATTCATCACGCCAATAAAAATGGCGGTTTCCGTGGCACCTCAGCCATTCGTGACGCCGTAGATGAAACCTGGAGCCTGAAACGCCCCGAGAGTGACCCGCAGAAGCGCTCCAAGCAGCAGCAACAGGTTCAGCGGCATGAACGGTTGATTGAAGTGGAGAAAAGCCGCTCAGGCCGCTCTGGCACCCATCTCATCCTTGGCCAGGACGATGACCTCAACTTTTATATTTCCGACTTCACACCTGAGATGGATCCTGATGACACAGCTCCATCGTCAGTTCGTGGCCGCATCCTTAACCGCTTACGGACCGCTTACCCAGAATCACGCTCCAAAACTGAACTGCTCACTGATTCATTGATTTCTGGCTCTGCTGCTGCCATTAAAAAATCGCTTCAGCGCCTGGAAGCTCAACAGCTGATCGTCTCATCCGTCCCAGAAGGTTCTCGTTCCAAGGAATATAAAGCCAACCTCGCGTGTGGAGAGGTTGAGAAGTTGTCCCCTTTTGGTACGTATGCCAGTAACCAAGCGGGTTTTGATGGGGGACAAAAGGAGGGGGACAGCCTGCTATGTCCCCCTTTAATTGATGGAGCGGTTGAGATTCACCTAACTGAAGAAGAACGGGGACAAATCTAGTTGTCCCCCCATGATGTCCCCAAGCAAACCTTTTGGTACGACTGGCATCTGGGCTGTGGGGACACTTTTTACATCTATACGCGCGAGAGATGGATTGGACCAACATCCTCAAAACTGCTGAAATCCCAGAACCTCCAGGCCGTCAGGACGCCGTTGATCAAGCCCTGGAACGAACACGACAAAAGGCTTTTCAGCAAACCAAAAACGTCAAAAGCCGTAAGAAGAAAACCAAATGAAACAGGTGTAACGCTTGACAGCCTTGAAAACGACGTCTACTTTGTTAGCACTGTCGTCAGTGATGACAGTGTTGATGTTTTACCCCTTTCATGAACCCAGATCTTTTGGCTATTAAGCCAGATCTCTCCTCTGTCAGAGTTGAGGTCGTCCTAGTTACGCCAGAAATGGCAAAGGCTTGGCTTGCCTTCAACAAAGCCAATCGCAAGCCATCTCAAGCTGCTGTCAGGCGCTGGGCAAACGCCATGCGTGCCAATGCGTGGAAACTCTGTCCAGACGCCATTGCGTTTAACTCTGACGGGATTCTCCTTAATGGCCAGCATCGCTTGATGGCTGTAGTCGCATCAGGCATGGCTCAATACTTTCTTGTTGCTCGTGACTTCCCAGACAGCAGTAAAAACACTGCTGACATTGGCAATAAGCGCCAACTTCACGAAATTATGACCATTGATGGTTATTCTATTAGCCGGTCTCACGCTTCTGTTTGCAGGTTCCTTCTCACCCCTTGGAACGCCAAGGGCGTTATCGGAATTGAACACGAACTTCACCGCAATCGCATTAAAAAAATGCACACGATTGTTGGGTCTAAAATAACTTTTATTGAAGAGATTGTTAAAACAAATGAATTTACCGCGCCAGAGCTATCAGCTATTGCCATCCTGTTTGATTTTATTCAGGACGAATCTGTTACTAGAGATTTTGTCAACCTTCTCCAGCATGGAGTTCGCTACGACAACACTCGCCAGCCTGGGGACGTTGCAGCTGTTCGTTACAGAGAACATCGCCTTACTCAAATTGCCAAGGGCCACAGAAATGTTGGCATGAAGGCATATAGACTGCTCACTAGCGTTGCCTACAAACACTTAAGCGAAGAGCCTACTAAAAAAATTATGGCTCTGACTAAAAACCCATTTACTGACTACTCTGAAGCAATTAAATGAAGAAATTTGATCCTAAAACTGCTACCAGAGTTGTTGGCTTTCGTATTCCATACAAAGAGTTTCAAACCCTGGAGCGGATTTATACCGCTTCCAGTTACAAAAAAAAAGTTGACTTCATGCGAGAAATTTTTCGCCGAGGTCTTGACTCTTTGTTAACAGATAATTCCGCCTTAAAACAGGCAGAATTAGACGACTCTTGTGAAACTTTAAACTAGCTTTACCCCGATGGGGAGAGCTCATCTCTCCCCTCCCTACAAATGAAACAAGTCAAAACTTATCTGCCAGAACATGTTCTAGATCAGCTACAACAGCAAGCTGATTATGCGGGGATCCCTCGCTCAGAGCTAATACGCAGAAAGCTTTCCGATCCACCTCATTCCGACAAAATTACAACAGATGTTTTTCATAAAACTGTTATGGAAGTACGTCGCCGTTACAGTTATGGTCTTGACAGGCAACAGGCTGAAAGCATCGTTGCTTGCGTCGTCTTTGAATTATTCAACCAAAGCAAAAATGTTACGAACAACTGATTTTCAGTTCTGCACTAACAAGGCAGATCCCGATCTACCACTAGCAATTGTCAGATACACTGCTCACGATGAAGACGATAAAATTGTGGCTGTTGAGCAAATAACGTACGAAGAAAACCCTGAATATTTCCAAGCAGAAGTTTTAGGCGCTCTTGAGTGCGGCATGGATGTAAGCGTGTTATCGTTTTTTGAATTAAAAGATTTTAAGCGGTTAAATAAATTGGCTGATGCTTATCACAAATGTCTAAACCGAGAACCGGACGACAGCTGATTATAGATCGGCTTACTAAAGCCATCTCACGCTCCACTACTGGTGATCTGCAAAGAGCTGCCATTTTTTTGGAGCGTGCAAAAGAAGTTCGATCTGGTTGTCGCACGCAGCGAACAGCTTCACGTTCCAATCAAAGCAATGCCTGGAAAAAGAAAGTTGACAACTCAGTAACATGGTAACGTTAGTCTTTAATGTATTAAGGCATGGCGAGCCGGCACGGTAACAGGCTTTACGTTCAAGTGCTGTTTGAGCCAGGCCGGGGAGACTTGTTTCTCAAACTAACTGAAAAATTTGACAAAAAACCTGCTGCTCTTTTGCGAGACCTTGCCTACGAGTACATCAAAGAAAACACTGACGAGTCCGATTTTGCTGAAGCTGAAGCAATTGACCTAGCCAAACGAAAAGAAGCTATTGACGCCAGGCTGGAAGGCAAGGCTAAAAAACGTTGGGCAGCTCTTGGTCTTGACAACCTTACTCCGGAAGAATGTTCTGAGACTCCAGAGCTCCAATGTGGTTTATCGCCTGACGCAGCATCAGACGTTGATAAAAATTCTGCTGTATAAGCGCTACGCATAAATTTTGCATTTGAGCCAAATCCGTTCCCTCCTTAATTCCACGGCAGCTGTATTCAAGGTTTAGCTGTGCCTCTAGGCTTGGCTCGATAATCATCCAGTCCATTAGAACGCTCCAGTGACTCCAGGTAAAGGCGCTCAGAAGCGTATGGCTCCCTTGCACGCATGATGTCACCGGCAACAGGTACTAGCCACTGATCAACCCGTACACAGTATTTAAAGTTGTACGGGTCCATGCAGCCAATAACTACTGTTGTCCAAAACGCGGTTAAATAGCTCCAGACGACGTACCAGCTCACAAATCATCAACCAAAATCGCCCAACCAGTGTTGCTACCTTCTGGTTGCCATCTAGCGTCAAACTCAGACTGACGAACCTGTACGTTGTGGCCTAAATGCGGATTGGAATGACCACCGTTTTGCATGTCAGGTAGACCACGCGGATCTTGCATGATCCACTCAGGGTCTGAACTATTCTTTCCGCGATAACCAGAAATTACGCTGTAATGACCACAACTTATTGAATTACATGTTGGCGATTGAATCGGGCCTTTGTCTAGCCAGCCAACTATGACAGGCCGTCCCATCTCAATTTCTATTTCAATAATATCGCGGTCTGCATTTTTGATAAATCTTGCATTTAGACCAAGACTTTCTAGCGCTTGTATCTGCGCTTCAACAGAAGTCGTGTCGCCATATTGAGCACGTATTTTATTATATTCGTCATCTGATTTAACTTTGCCCCAAAAATTCGCCACCATCGCAGACGCTGAACTGAAGCACTCGCGGTAACCAGTTCCTGACTCATTGTCGAGTTGAGTGAAATAGCGCATGTAGACCTCTTGGTCAATGCCGCTTGCTTTCCACGCATCAAACCATGCGTTGTCTTCTTCCGCCAAAAGGTCTTGAGGCATTCGCTCCTCAAGTTCTTTGATTGCAGCCAACTGGTGGGGCGTACCACGAAACCAATGAAAGAATGGAAGCAAACTAAGACCCATCGCTGCTCCAAACAACTTTCGTGTGCTCACAACGTTAGTTGCGATTGCTATGGCCTTCAAGCCGAGCAACTGATTGTTCCAACATTGAAAGACGAGCAAAAATCTCTTGGTCTCTTGTCCTGATGTCTGCGTGAAGAATGTCCATCCTGCCCGCTAAATTATCGACAGCAGTCGTTA
>Ga0181401_1000694_pt1 | contig 13811 bp, 16 predicted proteins | sample 24SPOviralmetaG_FD_130130 | JGI IMG/M metagenome (GOLD analysis project Ga0181401, IMG submission 130130) | Marine viral communities from the oligotrophic San Pedro Time Series (SPOT) site, San Pedro Channel, CA, USA - 24 SPOT_SRF_2011-07-20 | ecosystem: Environmental > Aquatic > Marine > Strait...
ACGTCCATTCAGGACATATCTGAACAGAAGGAGTTAGATAAGCTGAATAGTCTAAGTAGGTTTGCTCCGGAACGGGTAGCTAAGATGCTATACCTGTATGCCACAGGATCTAGTCAGACCCGGCTAGTTAGGAAGTATGGCTTCGATAGACATACTGTCATCTCAGTGCTTACGGACTATGCAGACCACATAGGTAAGTTCCGGGAACTGTCCGGGAAGATAGCCGCCAAGAACTACTTAGATATGTCCAGCTTAGAGGAAGACCTCATTGAGGTAGTCCGGGACCGGCTCGAATCCGGGGAATTAGAAGCTACGTTCCGGGATCTAAAAGAACTTTCAATAGCTAAAGCTAATGCCGCACGGGAAGCACTGACCGCCCGGGGTGAGGCAACCAATATCACCGAGGACCGGAAGGTATATACCCAAGAGGACTACGAAGCTACCGCCAAAGCGGCAGAGGACCGAATCCGGAAACTAAAAGAAGCGGAAGTGATTGATGTCGATTAACTCAGAATACCATGAGGATATACACGAGAAGGTTCGGGCTATCTTATCCGAGCACTTCCCGAACTATATGTTCATAGTAATGAATGATGACGGGGACTTGTATTATGACTTCACTAACTTGCCAATAGGCAAGATGCTAATGAGAGAAGTCCGGGACGAACTAGATGTAGATGACTTTGACTTCGAGTGGGTAGAGGAGGACGAGGAAGAAGAATGATTGAGTTTACCCCGCACCCGATACTAGATGCCCCTAGTGACGAAGAGATTCTACTCTTAGCAAAGAAAGATCCTAAGCTACTTGAGGATCTACACCGTGCTCACGAGGGCAGGATCGAAGCCGCCACGAACGATCCGGTTCGCTACGGCTTTGACTTAGATGGCTGGGGCAGGATCCGGAACGGACTAAAGGAATACAACGAGGTCCTTACCCTAGGGGGTAACAGATCCGGGAAGACTACCGGGTGTGCAAAGATAATTATGCAGGCGGTCATGGAGAACATGAACGGTCACATAGTTTGTTTCTCACAGAATGCGGATACATCCGTCAAGGTTCAGCAAGCCGCCATGTGGGAGATGATGCCCAAGGAGTTCCGGAAAAAGACCAAGAGCACGGAGGGATACATTAACTTCTCTATGCAAAATGGATTTACCGGAAGCTCGTTTATCTTTCCGGATACCCGGACCCGGGTTGACTTCAAGACTTACACACAGTTCTCAAATAACCAAACCATCCTAGAGGGTATGCAATTCGGGTTCCCTTCTAAGCCAGACAACCTGAACATGGGGGCATGGCTAGACGAATACCTTGGTGATGCGGCTTTGGTTAACACACTTCGATTCCGTTTAGCTACATTTAATTCAAAGATGATACTGGGGTTTACTCCTATCGATGGGTTCACACCTTTCATTAGCGAGTATTGCACCAATGCAGAAACACTAGAGACTCGTGAAGCGAGTCTATTAAAGAACCGCCAGCTACCAATCCGGCAGTATAGCCCCAACCGGGATGCCGGCATAGTTTACCTGCACTCAGATGAGAATCCATTCGGGGGTTACAAACGTCTAAGCAAAGATTTAAAGGGTCGCCCGGACGAAGAGATCCTAGTTCGTGCTTACGGTGTACCGGTAAAGTCAATGACATCACTGCTACCCCTGTTCTCGACTGAGGTAAATGTTCTTGGCGACATTCCAAACAAATACGGAATGAAGTTCCCGGACATCAATGACGATGACTACACGATTTATATGGTAATGGATCCGGCAGGTGCCCGGAACAGTGTAGCTATCTGGGCGGCAGTCAACGAAGCCGGGGAGATATACATCTTCGATGAGTTCCCGGACCGGGATGCATACGGGGAGTGGGCAATGTTCGGGGATCCAAAGTGGAAACGTGGACCAGCATCAAAGAAAATAGGCTACGATGTGCAAGGATACACTGATTTATTCCTAGGAATAGAGGAATCACACGGGGTAGAAGTCTTCGAAAGGATAGGAGATTCACGTTATTTTGCCCGGGAAAACGAAAATAATGACGACTTATTTACTACATTTTACGATCATGGCTTAGTCTTTGTCCCATCAGATGGCAGGACACAGGACATGGGTATCAGTGCACTGGATGATTGGTTCAGTTATAATCCCAATGCTAGCATCGATGAAATGAATAAACCTCGTTGCTACATTCACGAGCGATGCGGCAACTTGATTGACAGTTTAATTAACTACAATGCTAACGGAAAAGCTGACGAACCACTGAAGGATTTCTTTGACGTGATTCGTTATTTACGTATGGCTAACCGAGGCGAAGGTCCGGACCACGTTACCAACAAAGACATGAAGGTAACACAAAAAACAACAGGAGGATATTAAATGGCTAAGACAAAAGCAACATCACTAGCAGAAGAACTAGAGGTAGATTTTTTAACTATCTCTACTATTATTGAGGAGAATGTTTCCGAAGATGATATTAGCGGCAAGGGTAAAAACACTTGGTTAACCGAGGATGCGGTCAGTATAGTTAAAGATAAACTAGAGGCACCGGAGCTAATTCCTAACTACTACGTGGGCAAGGTATTAACTCAAGCACCTAACCCTAACTACGTTTATGTTTATTTAAATGAACTAAGCAAACGAGTTCCGGTAGTTGTGCCACGTAGGTTCAAGGGCAAACTAAATGGTAAAACAATTAAGGTAGAAGAAATCACAGACAATGCAGGATCCAGCTACAGATACATCCCAACAAGACATAACTCTTGATCCGGAATTTATTGACCAACAGGTTGACCGGTTGCTATCTTGGGAGATACTACAGAGGTATTGCAACAACCAAGAAAACATACCCATGAAACCTTTAGATTTGTGTGATAAAATCGGGGTGAATAAGGGCTATGTCCATCAGGTCATCACAACCGTTAGAAAAAAACTAAATGCAGAACGAAGATATTTTTGAATCCTTAACATACGTTGGGGATGAACCAAACGTCAATGCTCTCCGCCGTGCTTACGACCAGACGGTAGTTGAGTTAGAACCATACTTCGATGTGTGCCGCACATCTTATGATGACCGCCGCAATTTCTGGAACGGTAAGTCCCGGGATCTTAGGAAGCATGGAGCAGATGCCTTCCCTTGGGATGGGGCATCCGACATGGAGTCCCATACTATTGACGAACGTATTACACGTTTAGTATCTTTGTTTATGTCAGCACTTAACCGTGCAAACATCCGGGCATTCCCCGTTGAGATCAATGACATCGGACGTTCAAAAGTCGTTTCAAACTTTCTCCGTTGGATGGTTACAAGTGGTTACATTAATCGGTTCGCCGAAGAAATGGAACTAGGTGCCAACTATCTACTAGAACGAGGTTTAATGGTTACATACGTAGGTTGGAACCGGGAAGATACCCGGTTTAAACAAACTGTAACTATGGATCAGATAGGACAAATGAACCCAGAGATCTATCGCTCCATCCTTGATGGGGGTAACGATGACGAACTCGCCGCTTTTGTTGAGACTACGTTTGATGGTATCAATATTAAAACAGCAAAAAAAGCTATCAAAGAACTTCGCGATACTAGCGAGACGGTTCTTCCTTTGATCCGCCGTTTAGTAGATGCACCCGAAATAAAAACACTTTCCCCTGACGGAGATTTCTTTTTCCCGAGTTATGTTACTGATCCGCAACGAGCACCTTATTGCTTTTGGCGGACATCATACACAGCACAAGAACTAGAAGGTAAAGTTCTAACGGACGGATGGGATGCTGACTTTGTTCAGCACATCATTGAAAGGTATCGTGGATCCACTGACGTTATGGTTGATCGTGACCGAGATGAAAATCGTAGCATGATCTTTACTGATAACACTGATCAGCAAGATGAGTTAATTGAAATTATCTACGGTTATCAACGTTTGGTAGATCCGGATGATGGGGCACAAGGAATATATTGCACAGTCTTTCACAGAGAGTTTAGCGGAGACGGAGACATTCCCGGCTTTGCTAAGTTTGAATTACTTAACGGATACGAGGACTACCCAGTGGTAGTCACACGTTTATCTGAGGACAGCAAACGTATGTATGATACGATGACCTTTCCTCAGATCCTTCGTGGTATTCAAAACCAAATTAAGATCGAACGTGATTCACGTATTGACCGGAACAGCATTGCTACAATGCCACCGATCATTCACCCAGTGGGTCAGGCACCAACTGATTGGGGTCCCGGTCGTTACATTCCTTATCGTCGCAAGGGGGATATTGACTTTGCACCTACTCCGCCACCGCCTACCGGGTCCATCGAGATGGAGCAAACCCAACAGGCTCAGGCTGATCGCTTGTGCGGATTGGATGAAACCAGTCAAATTAGCGGTGTTCGCAAGCAATTCTTGGTCGATAAGTTTCTTCAGCACAATGCTAAGGTTCTACGTATGGCATTCAAATGCTACCAACGATTTGGACCTGATAGCACATTCTTCCGGGTTACCGGTGTCCCTGAGTCAGTTCAAATGGTTAAGGGAGATCCAAACGAAAGTTTTGACATCATGATTAATTATGATGTATTGACTACGGATCCAGAAGCACAGGCACAAAAGTTACAAGGAATGCTTGGTATGCTTCAGTATGATCGCAACGGTCTAATGAATGTAGATAACTTACTTACGGCAATCGCATCATCGATTGATCCGGTGCTAGCGGACGGTATACTTCAGTCGCCTCAAGTTGCTCAAGACGAAGTTATTCGTGGAGTTACCGATGACTTGGCTAAGATCTTTGCAGGTATTGAAATGCCGGCTCGACCCAATGGTGGTCAAACCGCAGTCCAATTAATACAAGAATATTCACAGCAAGAAGATGTAGCTAGTCGCTTACAACAAGATCAAATGTTTGCTCAACGTTTAGAAAAGTATATGGGTCAGTATACCTTCCAAATGCAACAAGCAGAGAATGCACAGATCGGACGTATCGGAACATCTCCGGCAGAAGTCGGCAACGTAAATACACAAAATGCAAACGAGTCCAGCTACTAACATACAAGCAGATTTAGAAACACTATCTCAATACGAGGCATTTGCTCGTTTTATGGGATTTGTTTTAACAATGAGAGAAGAATGCATCGAAGAACTGCACCTTGCTAACTCAGACAATATACAACAGATCAGTGGTAGACTGTTGTCATATGATCAAATTTTACACATGGTTGATTATGATTCTCTTATTGAGAAGCATAGAAATTAAGTGTGATATAATAAAAACCATCGGCATCGCTCGCCGTTAAGGAGTGGGTAATTATGACAGACGAATCAAATACGGAGATCGCTGAAGCCGCAAGTTCAGTGGACAGTACAAATATCAGTGTAGCTGAGTTCGCTCAAGCTCGCTTGGGAGGAATCCCAACTGAAGAAGAAGTTGCTACTCAACAAACAGAGGAAGTAGCTCCTGAAGCAGTTGAAGAAGAACCCCTAGTTGTTGATGCAGAAACAGAAACGGTTGAACAAACCGAAGAAGAATCTGCTGATGATGTTCTTTCTCAGATGAATATGGACGATATGTCCGAAGACGAATTACGGGAACTAGCTGAAAAGTTAGGGAGTCGTGCCGTTGCTAGGTTTGGAGAACTGACAGCTAAACGTAAACAAGCCGAAGAAGAGCTTGCTCGTTTAAAGTCAGAGATGCAAGCTGAAGATCCTCTTAATACAAAGAAGCCAATCGAAGACAATCCTTTCAATGATTTGAATACAGTTGAAGAACTGCAAGGCAAAGCACAAGAAATGGATCAGGTAATCGAATGGGCAGAAGATCTTATTTTTAATAGCGATGGTTACGGACCTGAAGACGTTGTTACTGAAGCCAATGGTCAAGAGCTTACTAAAGCTCAAGTCCGTCAGACTTTACGTAATGCACGTAAAACAAAGGATACGTTTCTACCTGATCGCCTACGTCAACTTCAAGAGCAAGCTCAGTCAGTGCAATTAAAATCTGCATTTGCTGAACAAGCTAAAAAAGAATTGACGTGGATGGATGACGACAGCAATGACGTTAACCAAAAGTATCAGGCTATGTTACAAGATCCTCGTTTGCAAAAACTTGAATCAGTAATGCCCGAAGTCTCCGCACAACTACCATACCTAATTGCTCATGCGGCAAATAGTTTGTATGCAAGGAAGCCAGTTGGATCCATGAATCCTCCTAAAAGCGGCATTCCTTCGGCATCGGTATCAGATCGTTCTACATCTAAGAAGGCTCAAAACATCAAAGCAATAAGTCAACAATTCCGTGATAGCGGAACCAAAAGTGATTTCATTCGTCTACGAACCCTTCAATTATCTAATCAATAAACATTTAATACAATGCCTGATTTTTCAAATACATTCACAACTGCACCGGGATCGGCGGCTTCTAATAGAGAAGACTTAACCGACATCCTGTCAATACTTGCCCCCGAGGAGACTCCAATTCTCTCCGGTGGTTCTCGCAAAAAAGCTAGTAACGTTAACTTCGAGTGGACACTTGACAAGCTGGACGATCCGTCCCCTGCAGGTATTGTCGAAGGTGCTGACGTTTCAACATTCACTGATGCATTCGCCGCTCGTGAACGTACTTCTAACTACGTTCAAAAGTTCCGCCGTGACTACATGGTATCAGACCTCCAAGAGGCTACTGATTCTGTCGGTCCTGCTAAACTTGCTGAGGCTGAAGCTAAGTCAATTCGTGAACTAAAACGTGACATCGAGCTTCGCCTTTGTAGTGATGAGGACAAACAAGTAGGATCAAGCACTAATGCTTACCTTACTGCTGGTCTTGGTGCTTTCATCGATGACACTCCTGCCGCAAATCTAGTTCCTGCTGGATACGAGACTCCTGCTTCTAGCATTTATGCTACAACTGGATTCAACGAAGCTAAGTTCAACGATTTGATCTCCAGCATCTACCGCCAAACAGGCAACGTAGATAGCTTGACTCTTATTGCTGACACAGGTCTTCGTCGTCATATCTCTGACTTCGCTCGTATCAATGGTGTTCTTGGTGATTCAATCCGTTCGGTTAACTACGATGGTGGTTCTTCCACGATTAAGTTGTCGGTTGAACTTTACCAAAGCGACCACGGTATCGTAAGCATCATCAATGCTAACCCAGCTTGTATGCCTGCTTCGACTAAGAGTGCAACGGGAACCGACAACAACACTGGATACTTGGTTAACCCTGAGTACTACGGCATCCACGAACTGATCCCAATGGGTTCAACTCGTCTGCCTAATCAAGGTGGCGGCGAACGTGGCTACGTTGATTGTGTTCTTGGACTTGGTGTATACCATCCTCAAGCTCACGGTAAGATCACTCAGATCGACTAATTCAATCCGAAGTCTCCTTGCCCCATCTGGGGCAGGGAGCTTCTTTTTATCTACACATATGTCAGAACAAATAAGTCCAGAATTAAACGAATATGTTGACAAATACTTGGTCAATGAAGTTCAAACAGAGAAAGAACGTGTTGATGTTGCCAAAGAAGAGGCACACTCCAATGTCGGGAAGACTCACCCGGTGCTTGGTAAATGCATCGCAACTATACCTGCTCGTGAATACTTTCGATTGGTCCAACAATACGGAACTGAAGAAGTGCACAGCAAAGAATTTTTAAAGTTTTTCCAAAAGGAAATGCCTGAGCTTGCTCCTAACAAAGTCTAATGGCTAAAAGTTATACAGATCTATTTCAGCTAGTCCGGTCCTTAGCCGGGGTAGATTCATTTACTACAAGTGAAGAAAATGACATTCTACGTTTAGCTAATCGCAGGCTGTATGAGGCTTACAGTGCTTCTCCAATGTGGACACCTTACGTTATTGTAGGAGAAAAGAGAACCATATCTAGTGACCAAGTTGTCCCGTTTACACAAACAAATCCACTTAAAGATACTGTATCTGAGTTCCAACGTATTCATCGTGACCAGCCGTTTCTTAATTCAGGAACTATGGAGTATAACTTTTATGTTGATGCGAACGGTGCTCACGTAATGAACCTAGGTAACACAACTGACAGTTCAGTTTATGTAACCTACAAAAAATCATTTTCTGATTTTACAAAAGATTCAACAGATATTCCTGAAGAATTTTTCTACTTCGCGGCTCATGCTACTTATGCTGACTTCCTTCGCATGGATGGACAGACTAGTAAAGCAATGGACGAAGAAAATAAAGCAACCTCTTACCTAGCAAACGAGCTAGAGAAGCTCGATATAATCTCAAACAATAATACAATTCGACGTAAGTTTACTACTTATGTTTCAACACAATCAAGATAATGGCTAATTCATTTGTTACAAATCTATACCTCAGTCCAACACAAGGTGCCAGTGCCCAACGTTTATCCGTAACATCCGGTGCCGCAGTTGAGTTCGGAGCCTTTGATCCATCTACTAATGTTATTTCATTTGACGTTCAAACAGCAGATGTCTTTATGACACTCGATGGATCTACTCCAAGCACAGCAAACGGTCACAAGTTGTATGCCGGACGTGCATACTCTCTAAGCATTCAAGCCGCACGAGTTGCTAGCTTTATTGCTGACAGTGGCACCGCTATTGTATACGGAACAGAGATGTCTTCCTAGATGGAATCATCTCAAATTAGTTTACTATCCGGACCGGACCTTCAAACCTTTGGGGCAAGGAGCGGAGCCTTTGGGGACGTAGGTGCAGGTCTTATCGATACAGGTGACCTACCTACTCCTGATCCTTTTAGATTAAGGTTGTTTTCTTTTGTAACAAGTGGTGCTGACTCTGAGTCCTTTTCTTTTACTAAAGGCGGTTCTGAGATAGTTTATTTTGGTGACGGAACAAGCTCAAGTAGTTCTCCTACGATTAGCAAAACCTATGACACAAGCAGTGTCCCGGCAGGAACTGTATTTTCCGTAACTGCGGGTGGGTTATTTTTTAATGGAATGGACACTGGGGATGGTGCCAGTTCTATAAAAAATTTAAACGGACTAGAGTTTTATTGGGATGCGGTAACTTCTACTAGCAATACCCTTAAATTGCAAAATCTAGATATAGATCAACCAATGCCGAAATGGAACAATGGAGTAACTCAACATTACGTTACCCTTAACCTTAAAGGTAATTCTATTCCCGGGGCATTCCCGTCAAACATTACTTCTGCCAATGTGTTTATTCAGGGTAATAAATTTACCGGAGAACTGCCAGCCGTAGATTATAGAACAAAAAAGTATCAAGTTCAAGGCAATGCATTTGAAGGAAGTATACACGATATAAGTAGTAATACTAACATTGAGGCATACCTAGCATACGGTCAGGACAATGGGCAAACATACTCAAGGATTTATCCCAAGATTATGTTAACCGGTGAAATACCAAATCTCTCAGGTGCTACAGCTTTAACATTTTATCACGTTGGTGCAGGCGAACCTTGGAATCGTGGATTTAAAAACGATCTTAGCCTAGCATCTGACTTCGATGTAACAAATAAATTGTCAAGATTCTATGCAAGTAATTGTCAACTATCCACAGTCGAGGTTGATAAAATATTAAATGCCTTTGCTAATGCCGGAACAACTAGCCCAAACATTATAGACATAAGTGGAAGCAATGGCTACCCTACATCAGCAGGATTAGCCGACAAAGACACACTGGTAGCGGCAGGATGGACAGTTAATTTACCAGCATCAAATTAATTATGGAAGAAATATTTACAAAATCATTTATAGGAACCGGAGGCTTTTTGGCTACACTTGGACTTCAAGAAATTAATGCATTCGTCAGCCTCCTCGTAGGCTTGGCTACACTTGGATACATGGTATCATCAATTATTAAAATATGGAAAGGACTTGGTAAATGAACATAGAACTATTGGCAATGCTAGGCGGTGGTGTTTCAGGATTCATAATGAAACTCATAGCCACTCAAGCCGAAGCACAAGGTCGTGCCCTTGAGGCAATGATCCAACGTCAGAACGTAGCGGACCTGTCTGCGGACAAGGCATCCGCCCGTGGTGGTGTATGGGTTCGTCGGGCATTAGTAGCAGTAACGTTCTTTGCTATTGTAGTAGCCCCATTCGTCTTTGCATTTACTGAGGTAGGGGTAACCGTAGGCAGGGAAACAAACGGCTTTCTAGGGCTATTCAAGACCCTTAAATGGGATACCCTGCAGGGCTTTGTAATTCTACCGGAGGTTCGCCAGACAGCACTAGCTATTGTTGGCTTTTACTTCGGATCATCTCAAGTTAAATGAATGAGTTTTTTCAAGTCATATCATCCATCACTCCAGTTTTAATTGGAATCATTACATTAATTATAGTGCTAGCTAGAATGCACTACAACCTAGAAGCTCTTACGGAAAAAGTAAAAGTCCTCTTTGATTTTCACAACAAAAGAAAAAAATAATATTATGCCACAAGGAAAAGGAACATACGGAACAAAGCGAGGAAGACCACCAGCCAAGAAGAAAATGAAACGTGGTAAGTGCTAATGGCTAAGATTTGTAAAAAAGGAATAGCTTGGGCACGTAGGACTTTTGATAAGTATCCTAGTGCTTATGCTAACATGGCGGCATCAAAGTATTGCAAGGATCCGAACTATGCCAAGGGCAAGAAAAAGCGAAAGAAATAATGGGTGAGCTTAAAAAGTGGAGACAACAAAACTGGGTTAGGATTGGAATCGATGGATCGATTAAGGGACCTTGCGGAACGTCTAAGAACAAAAAGAATCCCGACCGTTGCCTTCCGATGGCTAAAGCTAAGAGCCTATCAAAATCAGAACGAGCCGCTACAGCAAGGAAGAAAAAGAAAGCTGGAGCAAAAGGAAAACAATTTGTAAGTAACACCCCGAAAGCAAAAGTAAAACGTGGCAATAAATAAAAGTAAAATGAAATGCAACTCACCTCGCAGAGACGTGCAAGGTGGGAAGAAGTTTGTCGTCAAGGCTTGCCAAGGAGGTAAAGAAAAAGTTGTCAGGTTTGGTGATGCTAACATGACCATAAAGAAAAACCGTCCGGCACGGAAAAAAAGCTACTGTGCAAGAAGCGGAGGGATCAAAGGTAAATCAAATAAGTTGTCGGCTAACTACTGGAGCCGCAAGGCTTGGAACTGCTAAAGGAAATAATTATGGCTGGAAGATTTATAGTACAAATGAAAAAGCAACGGGAAAGAAAAGCCCGTCAGGCTAAGATTAAAGAAGAGAATATGTCTCGTGCAACGGATACACCGAGTGAACGTGTCGATCTTCCTGATGCCGGAACCTTGCCAGAAATGAAAGTAACGGCAAAACCGATTAACTACAGGGACGTTAGAATGGGTCGTGCGACCGCAATGCAATATGCCCGATCTCGTTTTAATCGAAATCAAAAAAATAAATAATGCCCGGAAGGTATAGATCCTACGGTCGTGAGGACGACCAAATGAAAGAAGACCTAGAGATTGGATTCTCTGGGTTTAATAATCGTGTCCGCCCTGACCAATTAAAGCCGGGAGTTTTAGCTGAATCAAAAAATGGTCGCCTTGATTTGAACGGAGAGTGGCAAGTCCGCAAGGGGGTCAATGTTTTAAATGCCCCGTTTGTAACAGGATCAGCAGTATTCCGTTTGCCTACTGCCGCAGAAGAAGGCTCAACAACTATAGGTGATTTGCCTCAAGTAATGGAAGGAGTTTCTATTGCTACTGACGGAATCGTAACAGTTGTTTTAACTAATCATGGATTTTCAGTAGGGGATGAAGTTGTTATTAATGGTGTATTTAGAGCAAGCCTTCCTGACATAAATGGCAGTCATACTATTACAGTTGCCAGTGGTGCTAATAGATTTAAGTTTGATTCAGGAATAACTGGTAGCACGGGAGCATATACATTTCCTCCGGCACAGGGGCTAGTAACTTCGTTTACTTTACCATTTGTCCCGGTTACAGAAGTCCTAAGCACAGCACCTCTATCTTCCCCGGGAGGAGCTTCTATTCCTTCGGAGGCATCAGTTACGGGTGTTCGTGCCGGGACTAATTACAGTAACCCAGATGTTGATAAAGACGGAGAATACATTGTAGCATCAACGAATTTGTCGGCACTAGTTTTAAAGTTATCAAATCAAGAAACATTTGAAATGAGGTTTCCTGAAGGTGAAGTTGTTCTTCAAAGGTCGGATATGCTTCAGGCATTTAATCGATTGTTTATTTTTCGTGATAGTCAGATTGCACTTGAAAACAAAAAGTTCTTTGATCCGGTCAGCATTAAGACAATATCTCAGACGGCAAGCACGGTAGTCGATGTTACCACATTTTTAAAGCACGGGTTACTTGACGGAGACATGGTAGAAATACGTGACGTTACCGCAGGAACTATTAATCCCAATGGTCAATTTGAAGTAACGAGTGTAACTGATACAGGATTTACCTACAACGTAGGAACTTCCGGGACTGAGTCATATACAGTTACCGGGGACTCAAAGATTTATCCCACCTTCACTCGAGCGGCAGAAGGAGATTATCAACAACCAATTATAATATCACCGACCAGTGTTGATATTGCAGATGGTGAAGTGGTAGCAACGTTAACGGCTCCAGAAATAGCTAATCTTAAAATTGGAAATACCATAATTATTGAAGATGCCGGAAACTCTGAACTAGAAGTAGGATCAGAGCACGTGCTTTCTAATGTAGATAATACCGCAAATACTATTTCTTTTTATTCTCAGACAACAAACATAACCAATGCACAGGGTGTAGCACTTGAAAGGCAGGTGTCAATCGGGCTAGGGTTTATGCATATGCCTGCACCTGAGTTCGGGGTGTATCACCAACGTCGATTAATTACACCCTTTCGTTATAATCAGAAAAGCATTAATCCCGGATTGCCAACTGAGTTTACGGACATATATTCTACCGGAGTAAGAGATGAAATAGCCGTTAGTGATATTCTTGACTCAGATACGTATGATCAGGTTTATGCTAAGTTTAGATTTAATGCTGGCACCGCTGACTATACGGTTGGTCTTCATTCTTTTTCTGATGACAAGCTCTTAGTATTTAATCGTAACAGCATTCATTTAGTTATGAATAGCGGTAACCTTAGCACAGCTCAAACTCAGTTGTTGACTAATGAAGTAGGTTGTGTTGCCCGGGATAGTATAATTCAGGTAGGGAACAATGTTTTGTTTTTATCTGACAACGGTGTATACGGAGCAAACTTCCAAGATCTTTATAATCTTCGTGGCAATGAAATTCCTTTAAGTGAGTCAATCAACAATACTATGCAGTTGATCAACAAAGACTTATGGGATAAAAGTTCCGGGGTTTATTTTGATAATCGTTATTACCTAGCAATTCCCCTTAATGAGGAAACGGTTACGGTTGACGAAGAAGGAAACGTATCAGCAGAAATAACCCGTGCTTCATTTAATAATCGAATCATTATTTATAACTTCCTTAACAAACAGTGGGAATCAGTTGATAATGTCGGAGACAGCAATTTTGAATACAAGAAACTCATTGTAGCCGGTGACGGAGAAAACCGTGGTGTTTATATTCTTAGCACAAATGGGGGCATTCACAGGCTTGATGTATTAGATCAGGGCAATGACCGTGTAATTACTGAGGTTGCGGCTGGATCACAGGACCCCGATGATCTGATAACTACACCGAGCATTGAGGGAGAGATGACAACCCGAATGTTTACCAATCAAACGATTGACCGGAAAAAGTGGAATAACTTTGAGATGCAAGTTCAATCACATATTGACTTAAAGTCAGATTTCTTTATTACTGGTATAACAGAAAATGTTGATGATACAATAGATCTGAAACAATTATCCTCTTAC
>Ga0181401_1000695_pt1 | contig 13809 bp, 13 predicted proteins | sample 24SPOviralmetaG_FD_130130 | JGI IMG/M metagenome (GOLD analysis project Ga0181401, IMG submission 130130) | Marine viral communities from the oligotrophic San Pedro Time Series (SPOT) site, San Pedro Channel, CA, USA - 24 SPOT_SRF_2011-07-20 | ecosystem: Environmental > Aquatic > Marine > Strait...
AAGTCAACCTTGCAGATAACACAGCTAACGAATGGTACATTACAGGCGTACAATTAGAAGCTAAAGAAGTAGCATCTGATTTTGAGTTCTTGCCACATGATATGAATTTAGAAAGATGTTTAAGATATTACTATCTTGTTGCTGAAGGAGATCAACAAAGTATGGGAACGGGTCTTTACTATAGCGGTGCTTATCTTTTACAAGCAGCTTCCTATCCTGTTAGAATGAGAGCAACACCATCTTTACACCAAACGTCAGGTTCAGCATATTATGGACTTTTTAGAAGTGCTGCTGAAGATACTTTTAACGAATTTATTATAAATGTATCAGGTTCATTAAGGTCAAATGATAAATATTATGAAATATACAATGCCAGTAATGCTAGTGGAACTGCTGGACAAACAGGTTTTTTAAGAACTAGCAATGCAAGTGCTTTTATAGCATTTGATGCGGAGTTATAATTATGATTAATACAGTAACAAAAAACTATAATTTTGAAAACGAATTTTGCAGTTATCAAGTAACTTATGTAAATTCTAATAAAGTTAAATCTGTACCACTAGACGAAGCAAACACAGATTACCAAGCAATTCAAGAATGGGCCAAGATAGAAGGCAATAACATCACTGACAACGGAGCGTAGACCATGCTCTTTGGCTCAACACCTTTTTCAACAATAAGCTTTGGTGGAAATGTAATATCTAATGCTCTTGTTAATGTAACAGGTAATAGAGTTAATTTTAACATAGGTAATGTAACTATTGCAGGTCAAGCAAATGTTAATGTTACCGGTAACCGGATAAATGTATCTACAGGTAATGTAACCGTAGCAGCTGCAGTTGTTGCTGCTGCAACAGGAAGCCAAGTTAATACTGCAACAGGAAGTGTTACAGTTTCTGGTGGTTCAATAGTAGGTATAACAGGTAATCAGTCTAATCTATCTATTGGTAATGTATCAATAAAAGTTGGTCAAACAGTTCCGGTAACAGGCATCAGGGCTAATATTGCAAATGGAACAGTTACGGTTACAGCTAATGCAACTGTTTCTGTTGTTGGTAATAGAGTAAATATAAACATAGGAAACGCAACTGTAAGCGGTAATGCAAATGTTAGTGTTAATGGTAATAGAGCAAATATTGCAACCGGTACAGTTACTGTTACAGGAACAGCAGTTATATCTCCAACTGGAAGCAGAATTAATCTTGCAACAAGTCAAGTATCTATTAGAGCATGGAGTGATCTTAATCCTAATGCTAATCAAAAATGGGTAGATATTGCAACAGGAGCAACAGGTAATTGGACAGAAATTAACACGCAGGCAACAGGTGATTGGGTAGAAATTGATCCTACAGCTATTCCACCAAAACCGTAGTTGCTTTTGTTGAAAATTAATATAATATACAATATAAGGAGTGCAATATGGCATCAAGTACATCAAGTGATTTAAAACTAGAACTTATGACAACAGGCGAAAAGTCTGGTCAATGGGGTACAATTACTAATACAAACTTACAAATTTTAGAACAAGCGACTAGTGGATACTTACCTTTAGATGTTGCTAGTTCAGACGTTGCTTTAGCTTTATCTAATTTTACAACATCAAATGGTAAAAATTTATACTATAAATTAACAGGAACTTTAGCGGCAAACAGAACAGTTACTATGCCAGATTCTGCAGAAAGAGTTTTTATTGTAGAAGATGCAACGGTTAGATCCGCTTCACATTATACTTTAACTGTTAAAACTGTATCGGGAACTGGTGTTGTAATGCCAGTAGGTTCTAAAATGGTTTTATATTCTGATGGAACTAATATTAGTTCAGGTCCAATTACAAAAGGATTCAATACTGTTACTTCTGCGTACACTGCAATTTCAGGAGATCAAATTTTAGCAAATACAACTGGTGGAGCTATAACAATAACTTTACCTACATCACCTTCTACAGGAGATGAAGTAAGTATTACAGATGCAAGAGGAACTTTCGCAACAAATAATTTAACTATAAATAGAAATGGACAACCTATTGAAAGTGTTGCAGCAAATGATATTTTAATGACAAATGGTCAGTTTGTTGATTTAGTTTATGTAGATGCAACAAGAGGTTGGGCTTTTAGAAATACTAAAGATCGAGGTTATACTACAGTAACTGCAAACGTAACAGGTATTGCAGGAGATCAAATTTTAGCAAACACAACAGGTGGAGCTTTTACAGTTACACTACCCGCATCTCCTACTGTTGGTGATGAAGTTACTATAACAGATGCAAGAGGAACTTTTGCAACAAATAATTTAACAATAGGTAGAAATGGAGAACCTATTGAAAGTGTGGCTGCTAATGATATTTTAATTACAAACGGTCAATCAGTTAATTTAGTTTATGTAGATGGTACAAGAGGTTGGGCTTACAAAGGTCTTAAAACTAGAGGATACACTACAGTTACTGCAAATGTAACAGTTATTCCAGGAGATCAAATTTTAGCAAATACAACAGGTGGAGTTTTTACTGTAACCCTACCAGCATCACCTGCTGTTGGTGATGAAGTAGTAATTGTTGATGCAAGAGGAACTTTTGCAACAAATAATTTAACAGTGGCTAGAAATAGTCAGCCAATTAATACAGGAACATCCGATTTAACTTTAAGTACAAATGGTCAAGCAATTACTTTAGTTTACGTAGATGCTACAAGAGGTTGGGCATTTAAAACAAATACAGCATAGGGGGCTTAAAATATGGCTCTTGTCGATTTTAAAATACTACCTGGAATAGACAAACAAACTACATCTGCAGGTGCAGAACAACGTTGGATAGATTCCGATAATACTAGATTTAGATATGGACTACCTGAAAAAGTTGGTGGTTGGCAATCTCCTGTAAAAAAATCAATTGTAGGTATTGCAAGACAGATGCATGCTTTTGCTAATTTAGCCGGTAAAAGATATATTATAATTGGTACAGATAAATTTTTATTAGCTTACTATGATGGTGAATTATATGACATTACACCTTTGTCAGCAAGTTTAGGTGCTGGAACCATAACTACAGTTGCATCTTCAGCTAACGTAACAATTACATTAAATTCACATGGTTTAGTTGCTGGACAAATTATATTAATGACTAGTACAACCTTACCTTCAAGTACAGGATACACTACAGCAAATTTTGATAATAAATTATTTCAAGTAACTTCTATTACAGACAGTAATAATTTTGTAATTACACAGAGTTCAGCAGCAACTGGAAATGCTGGACCAGGAGGAAGTATTACTGTAACTCCTTATGTAACTGTTGGACCACAAGTACAAACAATTGGTTATGGTTGGGGAACAAGCACTTGGGGAAATGGAAACTGGGGAGAAGATTCAACTGGAGAAGGAGTGATCCTGGAGCCAGGCCTCTGGAGTCTTGATAATTATGGTTCGGTTTTAATTGCAACTATTGCAAACGGTCCTACGTTTACATGGAATTCAAATGGAAGTGATCCACAGACTGTTAGAGCTTCTCAAAGTACAAGTGGTTTTGCAACTACAAATAATCCTAGTTCTTCTAGATTTACAATGGTGTCACCTACAACAAGACACCTAGTACATTTTGGAAGTGTTGTTCCTTTTAGTGGAGGATTTAGTAGCCAAGATAATATGGCTGTTGTTTTTTCTGATCAAGAAAATATAAATAGTTATACTCCTACTTCTGTAAACACAGCAGGTTCTCAAATACTACAAGACGGAACTAGAATAATGACTGCATTAAGAGCAAAAGAATCTATGTTAGTTTGGACAGACAATGCACTGTATAACATGAGATTTATAGGTGCACCTTTTACATTTGGTTTTGAACAAGTTGGAACTAATTGCGGAGTAGTAGGTAAAAATGCAGCTGTTGAAATAGATGGTGTTGCTTTTTGGATGTCACCTAAAGGATTTTTTGCATTTGATGGTACAGTAAAATCAATACCTTGTAGTGTTGAAGATTATGTTTATGATAATATTGATACAACAAAGGGTCATCAAGTTTTTGCAGGAATAAATAATTTATATACAGAAGTAGTATGGTGGTATCCAAGTGCTAATTCTGATTACAATGACAGATATGTTGTATATAATTATTCAGAAAAAGTTTGGTATACAGGAACAGAGCCTAGAACATCTTGGATAGATGCGGAAATATATGCTAAACCATTTGGAACTAAATTTACAAGCACTGGAACAGCTAATTTTCCTGTAGTATTAGGAGAGTCTGGATTAGGTAAATCACAATTATTTGAACATGAAATAGGTACTAATCAGGTAGATGAAAATGGTACTCCATCAAAAATTACTTCTTTTATTAAATCATTTGATTTTGATCTACAGCAACAGGGAGGTGTTGCAGGTGAAGTATTTTTAGCAGTTAGACGTTTTGTACCTGATTTTGAATCCATAACGGGAGATGCTACAATTACTTTAAATATAAAGAGATATCCTCAACAATCTGATGCTGAAAGTACTCTTAGTCCCTTTACAATTACTTCAACTACTGATAAAAAAGACACAAGAGCAAGAGGAAGATTTGTTAATTTACAAATTGAAAACAAAGACTTGAATCAGTCTTGGAGATTTGGTACATTTAGACTAGATATTCAACCCGACGGAAGAAGATAATGATAAATAATACACCTTTATATATAGACCTATTAGATTATTTAGAGAGAGATGGTATTGCCAGTCTTTCTAATGATTTTGATCCAAATGCATTTATGACTAATTATGATGAGTTAGATACTACATCACCTTTAATAAATAACCCAACAGTAGATCCAACAATTCCTTATATAATTCCTCCTTTAGGAGGAGGAGATGGAGGAGATGGTCCTCGTCAAGGTTTAGAATCTCTTAGAAAAGATGATGATGATGTTTTTGATTATGAATATGATGCTTATGGTATAGTAGATCCGTTTAGTATGGGAGTAAAAGGTTCACCTACAATACATGAAATTGGATTGGCTGCAGCTGACAAAGAAAGAGCGAGATTACAAGAAGTTGCAAGAGTAAAAGCTTTTGAAGAACAGCAGAGACAAGCACAACAAGCAGCAATAGATAGACAAAAAGCAAAAGAACAAGCACAAAAAGATGCAGTTGAACGTATGAGACAACAAAATGAAAGAGAAGGCAGAGGCGGTTATCAATCTGATTTTGCACAAGATAGAGATTTTATGGATGGTGGAGATAGAGACAGAGGAAATAATCCAGGTGATAAAGGTGGTTCTGATACAATGGGTAGTTTTTAATGGCAAAAATAGTAGTAAGAATACCTGAACCAAAAACTGAATATGATTTGTCTACACAAAAACAAATAAACAGATCATTACAATCAGTAGTAGATCAATTAAATTCTACTTACCTACAAGAGTTAAATGAAAAATCAGATAGATTCGCTTGGTTTAAAAGCGGAGGAAATAGCGCATAAAAATGAAATTTAAAATTGATGAAAAAGAATTTGACAGCGAAGAATTGTCTAATAATGGTAAAGTCTGTTTAGCTAGATTACAAGATATAAAAAATAAAAAAGATAAATTATCTATTGAATTTGGTGAATTAAATATTTTAGATAAATATTACATGGAACAATTAAAAAATGAATTACCTAAAAAAGATTTACTAAAAGAAAAAGATGTCAAATAGTTATAAAAATGCGTTTTATGCACCTACAGGAACTTCAGCAGAAATAATTTATACCTGCCCTGCTCAAACAACAACTATATTTCAAACACTGCAATTAACAAATATAAGTGGAAATAAAAATGTTACTGTATCTATTACTGATCAATCGGCTGGACCCGCTACTTATACAATAGCTTATATAGAAATGTCTGGACCAACAATCTCAAACCTTTTAAAAGGATCAATTGTATTAGAAGAAGGTGATAAATTAAATATTGCAACTAGTGTGACATCAGGTATAAGTGGAACAGCGTCTTTATTAGAAACAACTAGAGTATATGTTACTTCAAGTGGCGGAGGAGGATAATGTTTAAAGAAGAAGCAGAAGTATCTTACACAATAATTAATGGTAAAAAAGTACCAGTGGTTAAATGTGAAACAGAAGTAGTATTAAGAAATACACAAACTGATTACGAGTATAATTCAGATAAAGAAGCAGAAGATGATATTGTTAATCCTGAAACAGATACTCAACAAGAACATGTAACAAGATCATTAAAAATTAAAGTAGCAGCCATGCCACCACTTGGCGCTGCATCGGACGAATAACTATGACAATTTCAAGATCACAAATGGAACGACAATTACGTATGGGTGGCGGTATTATGAATATCGAAAACAGACAAAAGTATTTGTTTGGTGGAATTACTAAATCAATTAAAAAAGCTGTAAAAGGTGTTACTAACGCTGCTAAAAAAGTTGTTAAATCACCTTTAGGTAAAGCTGCTATTTTAGGAGCTGTTGGTTTTGGTATACCTGGAACTTCTATCGGAGGTTTATTTGGTAGAGGCGCAGCAGCACCAGGTATGTTTAATTTATTTGGATCAAAAGGAGCAGGTAAATATTTATACTCTCCAGTGCAAGGGTCTGGAAGTATATTAGGTAAAATAGGATTAAGTGGATCAGCAGGTAAAGCAGCTTTAGGTATTGGAGCAGCTAGTACACTTGCAGGTATATTAGCTTCTGATGCAGAAATGACAGAAGAAGAAGCTGAAGAATTAAAACAAGATCCAGCTGCTTTAAGAAATTATTTAAGATTATATTATTCAAATTTAAATCCCAACGCTTCTAAACAAGAAGTAGATTCGTTTGTTAGAACAAATATGTATGCAGATGGTGGTAGAGTTAATTATCAACAAGGTAGTCAACCCGCACCAGCACCAGCACCAGCACAACCAGGTTCTAAAAAACCTGGATTAGGATCTGCTCAAGGTTCAACACCTATATATCAAAATCTTTTAAAATATTTACAAAGATCCCAAGCACAATCAATTCCAGATAAAAATATGCCTCAACCTATTTCTATGTCTAAGCCTAAGGAATTTGATATGTCTAAATATGGAGGAGGATTTTTTGGTGGAGGAATAGAAGATACACGAAATATTGCTTTAAATAATTTAGCATCTCTAGGTTATGATACAAATCGTTTTAGAGATATAATGGGACTTCCGTCTTCACCATCATCTGGTCCAATTCCTATAGGTCCAGGTATTGGAGTTCCAATAGGGCCAACTAAAGCAGGTGCATCAATATTTAAAGATCAAGAAAATTTAGCAAGATTAATGAATCCTGAACATTTAAATATTGGATCAGGAACTTTAATATCTGCTTTACAAGAAGCAAAAGATATTGGAAGAGATTATACTATTGATGAAGCATTAAATTTTACTGAAGAAGATATAATGGAAATATCTGATTTATATGCTAAAAAAAATAAAATTGGAAAATATACACCTATAAAATCTAAAGCTCTTACTACATATACAGGTCCAACTAATTATAAAATGGTTGGTGGTGTAGCTGTTCCAGTTGATCCACCTAATTCAAACAATAATCAATATGTTGGAGGAATTAATTATCAATCTAAACTAAAACAAAGAAATCAGTTTGGTGGACCTCCAGCCGGTTTAGCTAGAGGTGGAAGAGTCCAATATGCTATGGGTAGCCCAGAACAAAACGCGATGCAGGCAGCCGGCATCATGGATCTACCTTTAAATCAAAATAAAGCAGGGGTAACTGAGCTAGATTTAAGAAAAAGTGGTGGATTTATTCCTCCAGTTGGTGTAAAAGAAAAAGCAGATGACATTCCTGCAATGTTATCAAATAATGAATTCGTATTTACAGCAGACGCTGTAAGAGGTATGGGTAATGGTAATGTCAACAAAGGAGCACAACGTATGTATGACATGATGAAAAAATTAGAAAAAGGTGGTAGAGTATAATGGCAGTCACAGAAACTAGAGTATTACCCGCAGCGTTTATAGAAGCAGGTGGTAAAACATTTTTAAATCAATTATCTAAAGCTTCAGGTCAGTATGGAGCAGCTGATCTTTCAAAATCATTTGGACAAGATTTTGTTGCTCAAATGGATCCTCTACAATTAGAGGCGATGAAACAGGCAACTGCTGGTATTGGATCTTATGAACCATTTTTACAAGCAGCACAAGCCGCAACAGGTCCTGGTGCTTACAAAGATTACATGTCACCGTATCAACAGGAAGTTATTGATACAACTTTACAAGAATATGATCTTCAAGCACAAAAAGGTTTAGGATCAATTGCACAACAAGCAATTGGTGCTGGTGCATTTGGAGGAGCAAGAGAAGGTGTTGCACAAGCTGAATACATGACAGGTTCTGATAGAAACAGAGCTGCATTACAAGCTCAGTTACTTGGTCAAGGTTTTGGTCAAGCACAACAAGCAGCCGCTCAACAGTATGGTCAACAAATGGGTCTTGCAACAGGACAACAAGGTTTGCAAGGAAGACAAATTTCAGGACTTTCAGCATTGGGTGCAAGTGCTCAAGCGCAAAAACAAGCTGATTTATCTGCTGAACAACAACTAGCACAACAAAGATTAATGCAACCTTTAACAGCTGCTCAATCTTATGGTTCAGGTGTAACACAATTAATTGCTGGATATCCAGGTCAAACTACACAACAAATGGCACCTAACGCACCAACGCCAAGTGGTATGCAAACAGGTTTAAGTACAGCGTCAACACTAGCAGGTATTTACGGAGCACTAAGATAATGAGTAGAGTATTTAGAAGACCTATGTTTAGAGGCGGTTCTACTAACATGAATGGTATTATGTCTGGTATTGAAGACAGGGAAAACTATGCAGAGGGTACTAATTCTGAAAGATATAAAAAAGTTTTTGATCAATATTCAAAACCTGCAATGGATCCATTATCTAAATTATTAATTCAAGGTGGTTTAAGAGGACTTTCTGAAACAAGAGGTGGTGGAACTTTAGCTAATATGGCATTAGCTTTTGAAAAACCTACAGAACAATTAATGTCAGACTTACAACAAAGAAAAAATGCTGAAAGAGATATGGCATTAGCCGGCTTAGGTATGGATATTGAAGATGAACGATCTAGAGAAGCTGCTCTTCAAAAAGTTAAAGCTATGCAAGAACAACAATTAGGTAAAGAAAGAATAGCTCAAATGAAAATAGATGCAGACATAGAACTAGAACAAATGAAGTCAAATAAATTGAAATCTAGTTTTCAAAAAGATTTTACTCCGGATAGAAAATACTATGAGTTAATGAAAGACAGAACTAATTCAGCTGCTGAATTACAAAGTTTTCAAAAACCTAATATAGAACAAAAATTTCCAAGAGGAACTGCACAATTCGATGCTTATTATTCTACAGATTTACTACAAAGTGATAATCCTGTTGCAAAAGAAATTAGATCAAGTTTTGAAAGATTTGTTCCATATGATTCAAAAAAAGGAACACTTAATTATAGTGACATGATACCTGGAATGTATTACTACGATCCAAAAAGAAATGTATACATTACAAATGTACCACCATCAGACGAAGATGCAGAGGGTGGTTTTTATGTAGTTAACCCTACTACTTACGAAAAAAGAAAACTAAATCCATAATTAAGGGAGCTGTATGGCAGACTTTGACCCCTTTATAAAAAAAGAAAAAGCTCCGGGATATAATTCATTAGATGAATCAGAAGTAGACTTAGAAGAAAATAATGAAATTAGTCAATTAGAATCTGGTTTAGCTGGTGTTGCATCAGGTGTTTTAAAAATACCTGAGGGTTTTGTATCACTTGGTGCAGAGTTAATGGATGCAACAGGTATGTCACAAAATGCTGCTGCAAGAGTTGAACAAGTATTTGATACAATAAATATATTTGAAGAAGTAGCACAAGAAAAAGCTACTGGAAGAATACTAGAAGCAATTGTACAAATAGGTGTACCTGCAACAGTAGGTTCAAAAATTGCATATAAATTAGCAACAAAAGCATTAAAAGCAAAAAAAGCTGGAACGTATGTAAATTTAAGAGGTAAAAATGTACGTAAAGGTATGAAACAAGTTTATAAATTAAATGATAAGGCAAGAACTGCAAGATTTGCTGCAGCTGTTGTAGGTGGTGCTGCAGGTGAAGTATTTGTAGGAGATGCCGAAAGCATTGGTACTTTTGGGGATTCTTTAAAACTAGGTCCTACTCAATTAGATTTAGATAGACCTGTAGATTTTGAAGGTGAAGAACCTGAAGATATGCAAAAAGATGCTGCTAGAAAGTTAATGAATAGAGCAAAATTTGGCGCTGATTCTCTTTTGTTTTTTCCTTTTGTATATACTGGAATTAAAGGAATAGGAAAAGTTGCAAAGTTTGGTAAGGATCTTGCATTTAGTTCTTCTAAAATTAATAAAGCAATAGATAAGACAGCAGGATTTGTTAGACCTACTTCTAATAAACCTGAAGCTATGTTCTTAGCTAAAAATGCAGAAGAAGCAGGAAAAGTAGCGGACGCTAACTTTGCAATGGAACAAGTAAAAAGAATAGATAAAGAAGTTGGTAAAATGTATCCTAGTGTTAAAACTTTATTTAATAAAGGTTTGAGAGAACAATACACTAAACAACAAAATAAATTTTATAAAGATTTAAAAGAATTAATGTTTGAAGGTGATTTATCTAAAAAAATAGGTGATACAAATCTTTCTAAAAAATTACAAAGACAAATGAAAAATGGTGGTTTAAATAGTAAATCACAGTCAATTATTTTTGATTCTATATATAACACAAGACAAAAATTTGTTTCTTTAGTTGAAACCATTAAAGAAGGAAGTACAGGTGCTGTTACTCTTCCAAAAGATGTAACAAAATTATCAGGTTTAATGGGAGATAGATTAAAAATAATATTGGGTGGCACATATAAAATATTTCAAAACCCCTATATAGATTCATTAACTGGATATAAACCAAGTGATCAATCTATTAATAAAGTAAAAGATATTTTAAAAAGACACGGAGAAAGACATGGCAGAGATTTATCAGAGGATCAGCTAAGTTACAGAGTAAATGAAATATTAGATAGTGCTATAAAATTTACACCTAAAACTCAATTACCATCATTTAAAATGACAGATTTAACTATTGGTGCAAAGACACCTGATGTCAGAAAAAATTTTGTACAAACTTTAAGTAAAAAAAATAAAAACGGAGATCCTGCTACAGAAATTATAGGTAAAGGTAGTAAAGCATTTAGAGAATTATTTGGTGAAGTAGATGATGCAAGAGAATCTATTTATAGTGGTATAGGATTACTTTCTAATTTAGCTAAAAGATCAGAATTTATTGATGATGTATTAAAGGCTAATGATGAAGCTTTAGAAAAAGGTACTAGAAAATTATTTTATGCAGATAAAAATGAAGCAATTAAACAACTTGGAGCTGGTGGTTTAAATACAATTGTATCTTTAGATGATACATTAGAGGGTATGTTTAAAAATGGTGTACTTGTTAACAGATTAAAAGGTTTACATACTACAGAAGAAATAGCTGATTCATTTGAAGCAGTAAATAAACTTAGTAATTTTTTTGTAAAAGATGGTAAAGTTGCAAATGCTTATAAATATGTTTTTTTATATCCAAAAGCTGGTGCACAAGTTGCAAAAACAGTTTTATCTCCAACTACACATGTAAGAAACTTTTTAAGTGCTTCAGCGTTTTCTGTAGCTAATGGAACATTGTTTACAAATCCAGCATTAGTAAAAAGAGCTATGACTAAAGCAATTAAATCTGTTCAATTAGGTGTTCGTTCACCTGAGTCAATGAAAGAATATAGAAGATTATTAGAATTAGGTGTTGTAAACACTAGTACTAAGATGGGTGATTATCAAGCTTTATTGAGAGACATTGATTTAAATCCCGATGGTGGTTTTTCTACAAACGTAATTAAAAGAATGTTGCAAAAATTATCTAGAGCAACTAAACCTGCACAAGATTTATACACAGCAGAAGATGATGCTTATAAAATTTATAACTATTGGGTTGAAAAAGAAAGATTAGGTGATGCATATTTAAAAGCAGGTATTAAAAAAACTGCTGTACAGTTAGAAGAAGAAGCAGCAGATATTGTTAGAAATACAGTTCCAAACTATGCTTATGTATCCGATATTGTAAAAGGTTTACGTTCAACTCCTTTTGGTAACTTTGCATCTTTTCCAACTGCTATTATGAATAGTGCTGTTGGTATAGGTAGTAGAATTTTAAAAGAAATGAGACATTCTAAACCTACAACAGGTTCTAATATGTTACCAATGGTTTTTGAAAAAGGTAAAGGATTAATTAAAAATGATAATCCACTTTATGGTATTGGTATGAAAAGATTAGTAGGAGCTTCAGCTGCATTTGGAAGCATAGGTGTTGGATTAGGTGAAGCATTTAAATCAATAACAGGAACTACGGATGAACAAGAGACAGCTCTTGAAAGATGGGTTGCTCCATATGAAGTTGGAGATAAAAAATTTATATCTCATAAAACAAATGCAGATGGTAAAAAAGAATATTATTATCAAAACTGGAGTAACAACAATGCTTATGATTATTTAGAACAACCTTTTAGAACTATTTTAAGATCAGTCCAGGAAGGTATCGAAACTGATGAACAATTACTACCTGGTTTTATAAAAGGTATTGGCACTGCATTTAGTAGAGCGTTAGAACCTTTTACTTCAGAATCAATTGCACCGGAAGCAATTATAGATATTGTAATGAGAGATGGAGAAACAGATACAGGTAGAAAATTATATACTGAAGAAACACCTATTGAAGATAAAGCAAAAATTATAATGGAACATTTATTAGAAACACAAGTTCCATTTTCTAAATCTCAATTGTCAAGAATATATTATGCAGCAAAAGGTTTACCTGATCCAAAAGGAAATATTTATGATCTTGAAAATGAATTACCTGGATTGTTAGGTTGGAGATTAATTAAAATAGATCCTATTAAAGGTTTAGAATTTAAAATTACAGGTTATGATAAATCATCAAGAAATTCTGTAAGAGAATTTACTGGAGGAGACACGAGACTTTTATCTAGTCCTTCAACTAAAGAAGAAGTTATTAGACAATTTTTTATAGCAAATAGATCTTTGTTTGAAACACAACAAAAAATGCATTTAGATTTAAAAGCAGCTAATGAATTTGAAGTTGAAGATGCAGATCTTGCGGCTGTGTTTGATGAAAGAAATAGATCTGTTAAAGAATATGGTCCTTTGTTTGAAGGTATGTTTAGACCTTATATTCCATCAGAAGGTATTATAGAAAAGTTTGCAAGAAAATCTGAAGAATTTCAAGCAAAAAATCCTGGATATGAAAATCCTTTTGAAGGAGCTTCCGATACAATAGCAGAAATGATAAATCAATTTTCTGGTGCAGATTTAAGTAAAGGTTTTGATTTTAATTTATCTGATTTTGGTATTAAAGAAGATGTAGAAACTACAGAAACTTTTGATCCTTTTTCTAGTTCAGCATTACCACCCACACCAATGCCTAACGCTCAAGCGGTTCAGACTGCGGCTATGCCGGCAGCAGGAGTCATGAATCAGGGATTGACGCCAACTGAAAATGCTTTATTATCTGAAGAGGAAAAACAAATTACATTAAGAAACAGAGGACTGGCATAATGCCTAAAAAAGATTTAGCACTAGAGAAGATAGAATCTCACGAAAAACTTTGTCGTATTATGCAAAAACAAACTCATCAAAAAATTACTAGTATAGAAACAGATATTAAAGAACTAAAAAATCATATGCGTTATGCAATGACTGCTTTAGTTGGTGGTATG
>Ga0181401_1000696_pt1 | contig 13808 bp, 15 predicted proteins | sample 24SPOviralmetaG_FD_130130 | JGI IMG/M metagenome (GOLD analysis project Ga0181401, IMG submission 130130) | Marine viral communities from the oligotrophic San Pedro Time Series (SPOT) site, San Pedro Channel, CA, USA - 24 SPOT_SRF_2011-07-20 | ecosystem: Environmental > Aquatic > Marine > Strait...
GCTTAGAAAATTACACTGACAATTGTATCATAGACATAAATGTTTCTGATAAAATTGAAATTATTGCAGTAAACGATTTCAAAACAATACCGAGCACGGTTAGGTCTATAGAAAAAATACTTTCCATTAAACATGAAAACTTAAAAATTGAAGATATAGACTTTAGTTAGAATCGTTAGATAAACTTAGGCATTGAAGAATGTATAAAAACAGGTTAATAATATCAAGGTATATATTAATAGAAGCAATTATAAAGTCTTCTTTTTTGTAAACTTTATAACTTCTATCTGTTATCAGTTTTGTATCGTAGATTATAAATCCAGAAAACAATACACTTCCTAAACCGGCTATAAGTAATTGCAAATAAGAGCTCATAGTAAATATATTTATAATACCAAGACTTATAACGCTTATAAATAAAACCATTAAAAACTGATTTAAATAAGAAATATAAATTTCCCAAAATGACATTAATCCAACTAAAGTCATTAAAATTGTATCAATTGTTGTGATACCTATAGCCAATAAAACGGTGTCGCCTTTTATAAATGAAGAACTTGTACTTATCAGGTATGAAGTACCTAATGTAAAAAATATTAACAAAATATAATTCAAAGGAAATTTAGTAAAATAGCTGTCGCAGCAACATGTCACAAAAATTGGGATTAAAGTAAAAAATAAACTTAGACCTAACAGACCCCTACCCAAGTCTGATATATAAAAGGAAGAAATATTATAAAATCTAGAAAGTACAACACCTGTTAAAAAAATAGACAATTGAAAAAGTAAACACATGTAAACCTTGAAAATAAATTTTTTTGACTCTTTAAGAGTCATACCTTCGGGTTCTTGTTCAACGATAGGTATACCTTCAACCAAAGGAATTGTTATCATTTAATTATTAAAATAATAAAATAATTCTAAATTGCTTTATTATTTTAATGAAATGTTTTATTAATTACACTTAGTTAATTTACCGCATGCCGAAACGAGCCATACGCTTCTTGCGGAGGCGGTAGGCACGGCGGGCCGCGATGGCAGTCTTGGTCATCTTGAGCTTCCGGCGCTTGCGACGGCGGAGCTTCTTGACCGCACGACGAACACGGCGCTTCTTTGGCGAGAGCATGTGCTGCGTGCGCTTGAGGACCTTGGCGTCAATGTAGTGACGACCCGACTTGGTACGGTAGTAAAGACCACCGTTGGTACCACGGTGGAGCTTGCGACGGCGACCGCGGACAGTTACGAACGCGCGCGACTTTGGTAGCGACTTAACGTAGTGACCGCGCTTTGGGCGGCGACCAGGCGAGCGCTTAGCCGTGGAACGACGCTTCTTACCGAAGAACATAGACATAACAGACATATTTATTTTAATATAAACAAAAGAAAAAAAATAAAATTAAAATCAAAAAATTAAAAATAAATTAAAATAAAATTTTAATAAATTTTGAAACTACATTTTCTTTGAAATCGTGTAAATTTAGAAAAGCTAGAAGAATTTTTTTGTCTACGTTAATTTTTTGAAATTTAGCAGGGATTTCATATTCAAATTCTTTGAAGATTTTTCTAGAAACGATGTAATTGAAATTTGTTGTTTCTTTATTTAGCGTTTTCAAAACTTCTTCTATACTCTTGTGTTTTTTGATTAGATTAAAAGATGTTACCGGTCCTATTTGGGGAATTGGGTCAGTATAGTCGCAGCCAGATAGAATACAAAAGTCTACAAAAGAATCCTGCGTCATTTCAAATCTCTCAAGAATTAAACCAGTGTTTATCTCTGTTATGTTTTTATTAATAGACGTTTTAAGTATAAATGGGCATCCAAATGTTGTAGCATCCGTGTCATCTGTAACTGTATAATCAACTAGTCCATTTTTTTGAAGAAAAGCGCAATACTTTTCTGCATCTTCTGGAGCAGTACAATAAGGTATACCAGCTTTTTCAAGAAGTTCTTTGCTTTCGTCTACATGAGACTTCTTAATAACTATAAGCTGAGAAAGTATTTTTTGTATTTCTTCCTCAGTTGCCTTTGATTCTTCTTCTGTTTCTGCTTCCTTTGCTCTAAGTTCTTCAAGACGCATATACATTTTTTCTTTTGTAGCCTGACGCTTTACAAGAGTAACTTTTTTAGCTTCTGGAGGGACCCCATCAAAAATAAAAACAGGAAGTATTCCATTCATAAGATAAAATTTAATCCTATTTGCAAGACCGACTAAATGAGAATTTTCTACTTTTGAAGCATACTTAAACTTATATAGCAGAATACTACAATCAATTGCTACGCGGGAATTTTTATATTTTGAAATATCAAAGGTTTGAACGGCGTCTGGTGCATATTTTTTAATAATGGTATTTAGTCCTCGAATACCCATTGTTAATTTAGTATATGTTATTCTTTTAAGTAATATCTTTTTTTGTAAATTATCAACGTATCATTCTCTAAATGCATATTCTAAAAGAGGAACTTCTTCTGTTTCTTCCGTTGTCATGTCAAGAACTTTTTTTTGTTTTGGAAAATTTGGATGTAATTTGATGTCATTACTTCTATAGTATTCAACTTCTTTCCAAAATTTTTCAAGTATTGGGATATTTTTATCTAGCCAACGAGAATCTCTATAAACTCTTACAATATTCATAGTATCTGGTGGAAGATACTCTATAAAATCTGCAACACGAAGATTACATATAAATAAATTTAATTGTACCTGAGGAAGATAATATTCTGGAATTTTCCCAAATTTAATTTTACGTCTATAAGGACACTTTACCTCTAAAAGAATAGGTTCGGCGTTTGCATCATTCTTTGAAATGGCTATTCCGTCTGGAGAACCAGCCATCCAATAATAATCTTGATTATGATATACGTTTTCGTGTGCAATAAGACCGAAATTATAATTGACCTGATCGGTTAATTCACAGTATTTGTCTATAGCTTCATCTTCATACTTTTGCCCATGTCTTGTTGCTATATTTCCAACAAAAGGCTTTGGGTCAAACCCACATTTTTTAAAAAGAACTTCGTGTGGTTTTTGATATGGATTTAGACCTAAAACTGTTCCTGCGTCAGAGCTTGTTAGTTTATTCTCACGCTGTTTGAACCACATATCAGACCGCTGTTCATATTGTGGAATCTCTAATAATTTATTTATTTTGTCCATTATATAAAGAATATAAAGTAACTTTAAATTAAAATAAAATTATTACAATAATGAAATCAGATGGAATGCCCAATTTGTTTTAATTTAATTGAAAATAGTTGCGTGGGTTCTTGTATGCATCATTATTGCTACCCATGTCTTATAAAATGGATTTCATTTAATTGTATATGCCCAGCGTGCAAAAAACCTATATTAGAAATTAAATTTGATAAAGAATTTGATTCTATAAATAACCCAACTTGTAGTATTCTATTAGAAGAAGTTACAAAAAAAGTAGAGATTTTTTTTAATGATAATAGTCTACCTGGAATTACAATTACTACAAATAAGTCTGGTCCAGGTGTTAAAATATTAAAATTAAATACAAACGATAAGTGTTATAAATGTGGTCTTAGAGTTGGTGACATTATATTATTTATGAATTCTGTACCGTGTTATAGCCACGAACAATCTATTAAAATAATTAAAAACGCACATGAAAAACAAATAACACTAATTTGTGAACTAATTATAACTAAAAATAATTAAAATTAATATAATTTGTAATTTAAATGGAAGATTCAGACGTTCTTTACACAATAATTAAAAATAGAACGCTGTACGATAATGAACACTTTTGTATTGTAAACAAAATGTTTTATACTATAACAAAGCTTATTAGTTCTGAACAAATTAATAAGTTATATTATTTTAAAAAATTAAAAAGAAGAACTATCTTCCCAAAGAAGAAAAAAATGAGACATAATTACTACACATTAAAGAATATGTACATCAACAAAGAAGAACAACCTATTTTATTTTTTTAGCTTTTTAACTGTAACACTTGGAGCATTCTTTTTCTTTAGCTTTTTCTGGTCATATTCTTCAACCGTCTTTGCTTTCTTTTCATCATAATTCTTCTCGCAGTATTTCCAAAGCTCTTTTGAGCCAATTCTAAAATTTCTATTAGGTTTTGCTCTGTACCAAAATACACAATCTTGAATATTATTACTTTTTGAAGTATTATCAAGAACTAAACAGTCGTAACCTTCTGTACAACTATTTAGTACGTCTTGAAATATACCAAAGTGGGGAAAAATTCCAAAGAAATTTTTATAAAGCTTTTCTTGATTTTGAATGATGTTTTCTCTTAGAATAAATACGTAATCTATGTTAGCTCTTAAATCAGGTGGTAAGTCCATACAATATTGCATTGTAAGCATGAACGTTATTCTCCAATGACGACCATTCATAAAAATACCACGAATGTTTGTATCTCTTATCATACGCTTATCATACATACAATCGTCTAATAAAACAAAGACGTCTCCATCTAAATTTTTATTAGAACCATTTATGACTTTTTTCTGTCTAGTTATAATTTGTTGAATAATTTCAGGCTTATATTCAGAATGTATTAAGATGTCGGGTATAAAACTGGAATAATACGCATTTCCATCTTCTGTAGCAGATATAGCTACTCCGGCATTGATTCTTCTAAGGTAATAAAGTATATCAGCGACTAATGTACTTTTACCTGTTCCTCTTTTACCAATAAAAACACACGTAGCAGGTCCAGATCCGGATGTACGTCTTTCTTCAATTTTCTTAGGATTGAATTTCGATAAAGAAATAGACATATTATTATAACTGTATTTTTATTTTAAAATTTGATTTACTCCCAATAATTAGTTGTTAATATTTCATCCGGTTCCAAAGTTATATAAGAATAAAAAATGCTACAAAATATTCCTAAAATTATAGAAGTTACAATATTAAATGTATAATTTTCGTCTTTATTCTCGTCGACGTAATTAATGGCCATAAAAGAAAAAAGTGCAGCCAATAAAATTATAACCAAAGAACTTAAATCAAATAGGTAAAAATCTAGAAAGGTCATTATTACTTTAATAATATAATTTTAAATTGTAAATACAAACTTAAAAAAATACTACATTATAATATATAAATGGGAGTTACAATTAAAGATCTTTCTACTTATAATTCTATTAATAGAATTAATTTTGGAGAAAAGATAGTATTTTTTAAATTTGGAGCAGATTGGTGCATACCATGCATCGAACTTGATAAAGTTCTTGTAAATGTACCAGACAGTATGCTTTATCATATATCAATCGAAAATGAAGATTTTGAATCTTTTTTAATGGATAACAAGATTTATACAGTACCTGATACTATAGTTAAGTACAAAGATGCATCTACCCGATTTCAGGGTTTGCGGACTGAAGAACAAATTATGGAAATCATAGAAGAACTAAAGAAAGTGGGCGAGTAAATCCGATGCCAAATTTTACAAAAAAATAACTGGTTTAAAAATTTAGTTCATTTTATAATCAGTTATCACATATTATGGCGGAAAACTACAAGAAGTACACGCAAATCGAACACATTATAGCAAGACCTGGTATGTATGTCGGGGATACCAAAGATACAACTGGGGACTGCTGGACAATTGTCGACAATAAAGCTGAACTCAAGTCTTGTAAATGGAATCCAGGAATATTTAAGATTTTCGATGAAATTTTGGTAAACGCAGCAGATGAGGTCCAGCGTAACAAATCTGTTAAGTGTATCAAAGTTAAAATAGAAAATGACGAAATCTCTGTTTTTAACGACTCTGGAATCCCTATTGAAATTCACCCAGAGTACAAAGTTTATATTCCGGAGCTAATTTTCGCCAATCTTCTAACATCGAGTAACTATGATGACTCGCAAAAAAGAACCACAGGTGGTCTTAATGGGTTGGGAGCTAAGTTGACTGCCATTTTCTCTCAGTACTTTACAGTTGAGACTGCGAAAGATGGCAAGAAATATACCCAGACATTTGAAAAAAATTTAAGTAAAATCAATAAACCTAAGATTTCTACTTGCAACAGTGAGTACACAAAAATTACATTTAAACCAGACTTTGAAAAGTTTGGAACAACAGGTATCACAGATGATACACTAGCGGTTCTATCCAAGCGTGTATTTGACATCTGTGCAATGACAAGTAAAGATGTCAGTGTTTACCTGAATGATAAAAAACTAACAATTAAGGACTTTTCTGAATACATTTCAGCTTACATCGGTCCTAAGAAAAACTGTCCGCGAGTTATTCAAGAGACTTCTCGCTGGAAGGTCGGCATTGCTCCTTCAGATACTGGTTTCCAATGTATATCATTTGTAAACGGAATCAGTACTTCTGACGGAGGTTCACATGTTGACCATGTTGTAAACCCAATAATTAAGAAAGTTACAGAACTAATTCAAGAAAAACACAAAAATTTAACAATTAAACAGCAATACGTCAAAGACAATATATTCGTATTTATCAATTGTCTCATTGAAAATGCTACTTATTCATCGCAAACAAAGGAGAAGAACATTACCAAGATTTCAGATTTTGGTAGTAAATTTTCTGCATCTGATGATTTTATTACAACAGTCGCTAAGATGGGCATCATCGAAAATATTCTAGCTATCGCTGATGCCAAAGAAAAGAAGTCTCTTCAAAAAACAGACGGAAAGAAAACCAGTCGAGTTATAATTCCAAAACTAGACGATGCAAATAAAGCTGGAACAAAAGACTCAAAGTTGTGCACTATCATTTTCACAGAGGGAGATTCAGCGAAAGCTACAGCTATCTCTGGTCTTTCTGTAGTGGGTCGCGATACTTATGGAGTTTTTCCTCTTCGAGGTAAGCTTCTAAATACAAGAACAGCAACTTATGCGCAGTTGTCAAAAAATGAAGAAATTAACAATATTAAACAGATTCTTGGTCTTCAGAGTGGTAAGAAATATTCTTCTGTCTCTGAGCTAAGATATGGTAAAATTATGATTATGACTGACGCAGACACCGACGGATTTCACATCAAAAGTCTTATAGTAAACTTCATCGGAAACGGTTGGCCAGAACTTCTAAAGACAGATTTCATTTCATCACTTGTAACGCCTGTCATTAAACTAACAAAGAAATCTCAGATTATCCCGTTTTACAATGTAGATGATTACAAAAAATACAAAAATGAAAATAATATCTCAGGATTCAAAGTGAAGTATTACAAGGGTCTCGGTACTAGCACATCCGCCGAGGCAAAAGAATATTTCAAAGACATGAAAACACTAAATTATAAAAATGAATCAAAAGAAGATGAAGAATATCTTCATCTAGCGTTTACTAAAACAGAGGCAGATGCTAGAAAAAAGTGGATTCTAAGTAACATCAAGAGTCCGGAAACACTTGATTACAACATTAAAAAGGTAAACATAAAAGACCTTATTAATAAAGAACTTGTACTTTTTTCAATCGCAGACAATGTAAGGTCTATTCCGAGTCTTGTAGATGGACTTAAGCCCTCACAGAGAAAGATAATATTTGCATGCATCAAGAGAAATCTTCATCAAGAAATAAAAGTATCTCAGTTAGCAGGCTATGTTTCTGAGGTGTCAAGTTATCATCATGGCGAAGCAAGTCTTCAAGATACAATTGTAAATCTTGCACAAACATTCACAGGTTCTAATAATATGAATCTTCTAGAACCAGTTGGACAGTTTGGAACAAGACTGCTAGGAGGCAAAGACTCTTCTAGTCCAAGGTACATCTTCACACATCTATCTAAAAACTTTAAAGAATTATTCAATAGCGATGATCTAGACTTGCTCGATTATCTGGACGACGATGGTCAATCAATTGAACCAAAGTTTTATGTTCCAACACTACCTATTATTCTGATAAACGGTGCTTGTGGGATTGGAACTGGCTTCTCAACTGATATTCCATGTTTCAATCCAGATGATATCAAAGACCGGCTACTAAGACTCGTAGAAGACGAAGATTCAGACATTGCAGAATTAACACCGTGGTATAAAGGATTTATTGGAACTATCAAAAAGGTAGAAGAAAACAAATGGACCACACACGGTAATTACAGTATTAAAGCAAATGTGATTACCGTTACAGAACTGCCTATCGGAACATGGACTGAAGACTATAAAACATTTCTTGATAAGCTAGAAACTGAAAACACTATTTATGGCTACAAGAATATGTCAACTGAAACAACTGTAAATTTTGAAATTAAAATGCCCTTAGAGACTGTATATGAATGGAAAGATAATCGCGAAATCGAAAAGAAACTAAAATTAGTAAGTCATATATCCGCTAAGAACATGTATGTATTTAATGAGAATAATGAAATAGTTAAAATGGAATCGCCAGAAGAGATAATTTATCATTTCTGGAGAATCAGGAACGAATACTACATTAAGCGCCAGACTAATCTAGTAAACAAAATAAGCTACGAACTGAATGTTATTACAGCAAGGATTGACTTTGTAAACGATGTAATCGATGAAAATATCAAGGTATTCCGACAAAAGCTCGAATACATCAATAAACAACTAGAAGATAAAAAGTACATGAAAGTAGAAAATACATATACGTACCTGACAGATATGAAAATACATACATTTAGTGAGGACACTATATCAAAACTTACAAAGAAACAAAAAGAGCTACAAGAGACTTTGGCAAAAATAACTGGTTACAAAACACGGGATTTCTGGATGAATGATATCAACTAAAAACATTTATAATAAATAATAAATATTATAGTCTCCTAGGAGACAAATAAATTCATTTCATTTCATTTTTAAAATAAAATATTTGTATTAAATAAATTGAAATGAATTTCTTTATGGCTTTAGTTGTTGCAGTTTCTGCATGGATGACCTTCTCGGTTCTTAATGAACTAGCCTCGGCCAAGGACGGCAAGGGCTGCTGCCAATCTAAAGATTGTGGCGAAGGTATGCTAGCGTCTCTATTGTGGTGGATGAATATGGCGGTTGCGCTAGTATTTACAATTTATGTTCTAATGGAACTCTACGATGAATATGGCGGCGCTGTAAAGTCGCGCGCTGTCTCTATGATGCGTAAGAATCCTGTTACAAAGAGCGTACAGATGGTTTTCGGTAATTAAGCTTCTGTAAACGTATTCTTTATTTCCAATAAAACCGGGGCATGGTCACTGGCTAGAGGTATACTTAGGTTGTTTTCACCAATGTGTTTTAAACACTTACTGGCAATTTGATTACATTTGAAATTCTTAGTAAAGAAATAATCAAGTCGCCATCCTTTATTTCTATTTCTAGTTATAGCAATTCCGTTTTCTTTTCTTTGTCTTGGGTCCCACCATGTATAAATAATGTCATCGTCTTTGATAGCATCTGTGTATCCAATTGCTTGTAGATTTGTATAAAACTCTAGTTCATGAGAATAATATCCAGGACCTCCTTCCACTTTAGTTCTGTCAAAATGAGTAGAGATAGCAACATTTAAGTCTCCGCAAAATACTACAGGTTCTGTTATATTATTTAAATAATCAATCATCGCTTCCATAAAAGAAATTTTGTTATCATAATTTGTACCACTATTTGGAGCATAAACAGTAATACATTTAAAGGTTTCAAGTGTAACTATTATAATTCTACCCTCGTTGTCGTTATATCCAGGAAGTTCCGTAGAAATTTCTACTATATTCATGTTTTCTTTATAAAAAATAGCAGTACCAGAGTATCTATCAGCTGCTCGAGCATCTGACATTTTAGACTCATTGAAGAAAGTCTTGTAACCAGGGACTTGTATTTTTTTAGAATTTTCAATACTACAGCGTGTTTCTTGTATACAAATTATATCCGGATCGTAATCTTCTATAAGAGTTTTAATAGGACTAGATTCCTGTGGGTAAATTAATTCATTCTTTTTAAGTTTAGAGCTAATTTGTTCATTGAAAACTCTAGAACGGATACCATTAACGTTCCAAGTAACTATCTTCATCGCGTCGCAATTTATACTTATTTTAGATACTTAATAATGATATTTTTTCGCAAATTTAATACTTTATCAATCTATTAATCTTGAAGAATAAGTTAACTTCATTCTCGTCCTGTGTAAACTTAAGAGGTCTTTGTTCAAGTGGATTCCATAATTTAGTGATTAATTTATAAGCGTTTTCCCATTTTTCTGAACCTTCTGTAAGTATACAAATAGAATGACAGTGATTTATTATAATATCATTTAAATCGGTTATCATCTTAATTAGCTTTATATAAGCAGGAAGGGGAAGTTCATGTTCTTTTTTACACAAACCTAGATTAATAAATAGATAATATATATAATTTTGCTCTTTGATGTATAACCACGTGTTTTTAAAATATTCTAAAAATTCTTGAAAGCCTGGTTCGTTGTATTCTACATCCGCTATTAAATTAACATTAAACTTAGAGTCTTTCTTATTTAAAGTTATATCAAAAGCATCTCTCTTTAAAATAGTTGTATCTGCCATTTATTAAATACATTTAAAAATAAATTCTCTATTATTGCGCAAATATTACGTTTTTATATCATTATTAAGATATTTGTAAATTATGTAAGTGTGATTTATACTCTATATGACGTATTCCGAAATTATTACAGATGCTTTCTGGGATGAGATATCAGAACTATTAGAAGAGCAAAAAGAGAAAAAGGAAGAAATATGTGTTTGTAGTCATATGCATAAAGTGTATAATCAATCAGAGGGCACGGAAGTTTGCCTAGATTGCGGAGTTGTTGTAACAAGTAGAATTTGTCAATCTTGTGAATGGAATAATTATAAATCAGAGGACGGTACATTTGGCGCGTCGTCTCAGAGAGCAGACCTTTATGTATCAGATAACCCATACGAAGTATCAGGGACTATACCTGGTTTTTATAAAAATAGTTTTGCCATGCGTCTTCATTTACAGTATACATTTAGTCACAAACAGAAAACCTTCTGGAAAATATCTGAAAAATTTCAAAGCTACTGTACGATATTAGGAATTCATCAAAGTGTATTACCGACTGCTAAAGATATGTGGCACATTTGTATGGAATCAGGGAAGTTAACGCGCGCATCTGTTAGAAACGGTCTAATCTCGGCATGTCTTTATTATGCGTGTGTTCATATCAATTTACCGGTTGACCGGCAAAAGCTTATAGACAACACGGAAGGAAATCAAAAAGGATTTTTAAAGGGCGAAAAGATATATCTAGATATAATGGGAACAAATAAGTTTTACAAATATCTTGGAAAACAAAAGATAGACATAAAAGAAAATGATACATTCGTAAAATTTTGTAATGCTCTTGAACTTCCTTTTAAAACTGTGCACACATGCAACGAGATATATACAGAATGTTTAGATAAATTAGATTCTGTGACACCTAAGTCCATAACAGCTGGTATTCTTTTCTACGTAGTTAAAAATAAACTTAAGCTAAAACAACCATCGAAGTCTAAGATATCACAGACCGTTAATGTATGTATTCCAACTATAAATAAAGTGGTTTCAATTCTAGAAACAATATATTTAGACTAATTAATATGTTCATTGTTTCAGCTATTTTAAGTTTTATAGTTCCGATTCCTAATAATATTATTTATAAACCGAATATATCACCACGTGCTAGCTTATTCTTAGAAATTGATTTAATACATTCATTAGAACCTCCTTCGGGAGGTTCACTAAAACTTTTAACACATTTAAATGCAGCTAGTTGGTCTTACAACTGGTTAATGTACATATCGGCAGATGACACACCTGAATTTGATGAACACTATTATATGGACTACTTTAATATGAGAGGACTCTCTAATATTTATACTAACGCTAACTTTTTCTACATGGGATATTTTCCAGATGGTATGAAATGCAATGAAGGACCTATGTACATCGCTTTATTTGAGCTATTACATTCTAAAAGGGTATTCAACTGTAAAATAATTATAGAGAATCCGCATTACATTGATTATAATTCTACTCTTAAAGAGTTTAAACAAGAAGTAAAGCAATTAACGGACAGTGCGTATGTATTTTTTAAATATACAGACCTTAATACCCCAGGTCAACTAAGGTACTATCTAGATTGGAATTATGAAATTAATTAAAATATATTACATTTACTAAATGGCGGACCCAACGATATTAGATTTGGGAAATGTACTAGGTATAAGATTGGGAAAAGATATATCTTCATTTACTAATATAGATAAACTTAAATATTTCATAGGTTTTAGACTATTAATACATTGTGATGAATGTCACGATTTTTTAGGTTCAAGATCCGGATGGAATCAAACTGCAAGAACGCAATTTTATGAAGGTAAAAGAAACAAGTTATATGAAGATATTACTTGGTATATAAATGAGCTTGGAGGACCGGATAGTATTAATTCTATAGGAAACGAATCATTTTATACTATGTATAAATTAGGTATAATGAAACCAGGAAGCCCTGGGTTGATCGCTTGGGCGCGCGGAACCGCAAGAGATGGTAAACCACAACCTGATTTTATAACTAATGACGAAATTGCAAAAAAAGTAGCTAACTTTGTTATAGTAAATATATTTGAGTTAAGGCCTCTAACATTATCTAAAATAATGGGTTGCGGATTTGATTTTAATATTTATAAGATATCAGCTTTATTAACAGAACTTAATACAGCAAGCCGCGGACCTCCTTGGATAGCTGGTTCACCTCTTGGATTATGTGTAGATATGACAGTAAAGGGTAGAAATTTAGTTCCTTTTTATAATGTAATTTTCAATGATTATTTTAAAAGAAAAGCTAGAAAAGAATGTGCGGACGGTAGTATAGCAAGCATGTTACAACTTGGTTTTCGTCCAACAGAACCAGTTGTTGATGAAACAACTATTAAGTTTATACAAACGCCCGCTCAACAGTTTGACTCGGCTGGAAAAGATACTATTGAAAAGTTATTAGAGGTTAATCCAGTTAATATTATACAACTCAAAGATATTATAGACCGCTCAGACAGTACTCGTTTTACATTGAATTTTTTTGGAAAACCTATTATAATATATCGTTTTACACCACAGGCAGACCAAAATGCTGGAGTAAATTTATCTATTGATAAATATTTTTCTATAGGAGTTGTAGGAGAAAGAAATAGTAATATTTCTAGTGTATCAAAAATATCTACTGATATGTTAGCTGGAAATAAGGTTTTAATTCCAGAAAGACTTCCCATGACATCATTTAAAACTATGGGAGATTTTTTACAAGTAGTGGCTTCTATTCAAATTAATAGACGTACAGGAAACTTTGCTTTTATAACAGGGGATTTATTATGTGGACAGATTGCTTCTATATTTATAAAAAGTACTTACTGCGAGATAGAGATGCCATCAGATCCTTTTGCGGGAATATCCGTATATTTATCAGAACCTCAAATAAGAGTAGTTCAAAGAATTAAACCCGATATCGTAGCTATAATGCAACAAATACTTACAAATACTCCTCTATCTGAAGATATTTTAGATGAATTTATAAATACGACTATATTTGATGAAGCAAGTCTCGCATCTTTTGATGAAGCATTTAGACAACAGGTCGCTTTTCAGCAGTTTGGTAAAAAATCTAACAAATTAAATAGTATGTCCAACGAAGAACTTAAAAATAAATTAAAGAGTGTTGGTATAAATGTAACAAAATTAAGCTCTAAAGGAAAAAGACTAAATTTAACACGCAAAGAAATGGAAAAGAAAGCAAATTTGTTCAAGAATTTACAATTACATGCAAAGAAAATAGGTATAAAAATTATGTACAAATCCAAAAGACGAGGATAC
>Ga0181401_1000697_pt1 | contig 13805 bp, 25 predicted proteins | sample 24SPOviralmetaG_FD_130130 | JGI IMG/M metagenome (GOLD analysis project Ga0181401, IMG submission 130130) | Marine viral communities from the oligotrophic San Pedro Time Series (SPOT) site, San Pedro Channel, CA, USA - 24 SPOT_SRF_2011-07-20 | ecosystem: Environmental > Aquatic > Marine > Strait...
GGTAAAGGATTAAGCAAGAGTATTAATCCGGATGAAGCGGTTGCTCACGGGGCAGCTGCTCAGGCCGCATTATTAGGTAAGACAACTAGTGGTAAAGACAAAGTAGATGATATGTTACTTCTTGATGTAGCACCTTTATCACTTGGAATTGAAACAGCCGGAGGTGTATTTACTAAACTAATTGAAAGAAACACAACGATTCCAACAAAGAAATCTCAAACATTTTCTACTTATGAAAACAATCAACAAGCAGTTGACATTCAAGTTTTTGAAGGTGAAAGAGCATTAACAAAAGATAATAATGAATTAGGAAACTTTCGTTTAGAAGGTATTCCTCCCGCATTGCGAGGTGTTCCTCAAATAGAAGTTACATTCGATGTTGATGCCGACGGTATTATGAAAATTGAAGCGATAGAAAAGTCTAAGGGAATATCACAAAATATAACTATATCCAATGATAAAGGAAGGTTGTCAGCGGATGACATAGAAAGATTAGTTAAAGAAGCTGAAAAATACAAAGATGAAGATAAACATATTAAAGAAAATCTTCAAGCGAAAAATAATCTTGAAGAGTTTGTTTATCAAACAGAATCTAGTGTAAATGATAATACAAAGAATAATTCTCTATCAGAAGATGAAAAAACAGAAATTAATAATGGTATTTCTGAAATTAAGTCTTGGTTGAATGAAAATAGAACAACAGAAGAATATGAAGAAAAACTATCTGAACTTCAACAAAGATTAGAACCTCTTGTATCTAGATTGTTTCCTAGTGCCAAACCAAGTGAACCAGGTGATTTTAGTAATGGAGTTGCACCAACTATCGATGAAATTGACTAGTTTATTAAAGTAAGTTGCTAGTATCATATGTATAAGATTCTTTTTCGTATTTAGGATGTTCTAAAGGTATAGGTAAATTATTGATTTTATCTAAATAGTTTTCATGTTGGAGTAATTGAACACCAATCTCTCCAACACAATATTGAATAACTTCATCATTTAACATTCTTATGTGAGGTTTTATCTGATTTGAACGAACACCACTATCTCCTTTTTGTAAAAATATAGATCTCATTACAACAAATACATCATTTTGAGATTGATAATCAATTACCTTACCATACTCTTGAAATATTTTATATCTGATAGTCTGTTGAATACCTTCAATATTTTGTTTTGAGAAAAATATATCACTTAGAGGTGTGTCTTGTATGATACCTTTAAGAGCATACTCTGAAAAACCATTTCTATCTTTCATTAGATCAACATTTGATTCTCCTATTGGAGGTTTGTATGTGTTTACAGAAGCTATAATTCCATTATTTTCTTGATTTCCAGACATCTTTAATATAATGTAGATAATAAATAAAAAATATAATCTACATTATATGAACTTACAAAACTTAGTAAAATATTGTGTAATGTTATCAGTTGTAGCAGCATCTACATTTTATATTCCAAATTGTTCTATAATTAATGAACATGCATTTTATATAGGACTCTTGGCGGCATCTACTTTTGCTTTATTAGATCGTTATATTCCTAATGTTGTTATTGTTGAAACTAAAGAATCCCATACACACTAATTATATACTTGGGATATACTGCCATTGTAATGTATTGCACATTTTTTCCCATATACGATCTTGTTGCTGGAGTTTCTCTCTACTTTTCAAAAGAGGAAAGTGTTCAAGTAAGTGATCTAACTCTAATAATTCACAAAACTTGTGCAATACATAGGAATATGATAAAAAGTTTTTCCTATTTACTGGACAGTGTTCTAAAAATGGCTTCTGTATTTCTTTAAACATGATTCGTAATTGCTCTTCATATTTACGAGACAGTAATGGAGCCTTTTTTCCATTCAATACATTTATTATATGAGGTATGTGTTCATAGTATTTATTAAACTTGAGTCTTTTTAATATTTCCCTTACATTTTTATGGCTAATGTTTTCTCTATTTAAAAATGGATCTTTATTTAATTCAGATAAGATACCTTTATAAACTTCTTCAGGGATATCTGTGGTTTCTTTCGCTTGAAATTGCGCTAACCATTCATTGAAATGATTGATTCTCTTATAGGCGAAATAAGATGATTCTCTCGGTGGATCTTTGTATGAGTTTTTTTCAGAATTAATTATAATTGTTTCTGTATTCCCACACTTTTCACAAAGCAAAACACTATCTATTTTCTCCATTACCATATTTGAATTACAATATTGACATTTGTTTAATTCTTTCACTGGATTAGATATAATAACATTATCATCTATATTTGCCATGTAATTGTCTATTAGATCTTTGCTTTTGTTTTGAACAGGTCCTTTGCTTTTCTTTTTCATTATATCTAATATTGTCTTTCCTTGATTTACTTCGGGTTCTTGAAGTTCCTTTGTTTCATAATATTCTGATAGTAGTAATCCATTATCTAAATAATATTTCAAAGATTCATCTATATCATTCAAAGATTCGGATATATTTTGATGTAATACATCAATTGTTACTCGTGTATCTGCATTTATTTTTTTCAAAGGTTTATCTTTAAAAGACATTTATTATATTTACAAATAATAATGTTTAAGTATCTAAAATACATCTTTGTGTTTTTTATATTATTTAGTATTCTAACCTTTATTAAAAATAGATTATCAAAGACATATGTTTCTAAGTCTAATATTCAGGGAGAAGGTTTGTTCGCAAACACGGATTTTAAGATAAATGATGTAATATTAAAAGAAGTTTTCCCTTATAATTTAAATAAAGAAAAGCTTCTCAATGGACTGTCACTCGTTAAGTTTAATAAATATATTTCTTATGAAGGAACAAAAATAAATCATTGTTCTACTAAGGATAATTCCAAACTAGTGTCTTCAGATAATATTCATTTTCAATTAGTAGCGACTAGATCTATCTCTAAAAATGAGGAAATAACCACAGATTACAACATTACAAATAATAAGTTCCCATTTATACACGCTGCGTCTGATTTATATGAAAATTGCTAAAAAATAATCTATAATATATACACTTAGATGAAGATTTTTGAAAAACCAAAAGTAATTCAATCTAAAATATTTACAACGGTTGCTGGTTTATCATTAGTATTGTCAATTCTATACAAAAGAAACATATCTCTTATACTTTTTGATACATTACTGTTTTATGTGTTTAAAAATACAATTGAATGTATGGTATTGGGTGGATGTAAAATATCATCCTATGCGATTATGATTGTTCCAATTACTGCTATTATTATTAATACTTTCAATATCACTGGCATCAGTCTTACTTATGATGTGGATACTTTGAAACTACCAAATAATATTATTAGTCAAACAAGTATTAGTAATACTGATGAAGAAAAATCTCAGCAGATAAAAAAAATCACATCTGTTTTAACAGAAACATCATGATTATGTTTAGTTAGTTTAAAGATATTAATATGTTTAATTGACTACTTTATGAATTAATCCATACTTCATGCATTTTTTTGCCGACCAAAGCAAGTCTCTTTTTAACTGTTTCGATAATTTCGTATTTAACTTTTCATTACAACATTGATTAATTATATATTCTTTCAAGTTATTCATTAATAAATCATTATTATCCATATCATCCTGACATTCAGAATATTTTCCTACACAACCACTCCGTATTTCATGTATTAACATATAAGCGTTCTTTCTGATCCAACGCTCTCTCGCAGATAGAGAAATTAATACACCCGCACTAGCTACACAACCTTCAGCCACTGTAATAATTTTTGTTGGGAAACTTTGTATGACATCCACTACATTCATTGCGGGATATACTTCGCCACCATCACTTAAGATATGTAAGTATATTGTATCAAGCTTATCAAACTCGCAATGAATATTATGTGTTTGTATATAATTATTTGCTTTCTTTAGCGAATCAATTAGTTGAAAACAACTAGAACGTGTAACTGGTGAATGGAAATATACATGGCAACCAGATGTATGTACACTACATGTGTTATCTTCTTCATCAGAATCTCCATTTTCTACGTTTTTTAAATAGAAAGACTTACTAATCATATTCTTTTTATTCTTTTTTGAGATTGTCTTATTCATGGTTTTCATTGTAAACTTACTAGCTAAATACTTGCTATTTCAAATTTAGATTCAACTATTTTTATTTTAAATAATACTATACTATATAATGGACTCGTATTTGATATTACTAAGTATAACACTATTACAATATACAATTGATCCTACATTTTATTTGTGCAGTACAACGAGATCAAAGGTTATTCTATTTATTCATCATATTATCTCAATATACATTATGTTTGGAGGATTTTTATTAAATCCTTTCTATCATCTTATATTTACAATAACTGTGTTGATACATTGGATCACAAATAATAATCGTTGTCAAATAACTATAATAAATAATCGGGAATGTGGTATAGATGAAAGTAATCAATTTCAAGATTTTCTTCAAACATTGAATATATCAAAAGTATTTCCTAATATACATTGGTTTATTTTACCTTTACTTTGTTTACTAGATATCTATCGGATTCAGAAAGAGAATGTTAAAATTACATTCTAGATAACCTGATCTATGTTGAGTTTAAATATAACATTACTCGGTTTTATCAGATTTTTTAAATCACTTTATTTATAATGAAAGTTTGTTATTATTACCAAACATTTGTCGGCTTAGACGATATTTTATCTCATCCACAAGACGTAGATGTCATTATTATATCTTCATTACATTTTGGAAAAGATAAAAATGGAAAACCAAATATATATCTTAATGATAACTTACCCGATGATCCTATATTTGATAAATTATGGGAACAAACTCAACAGTTACATTATCAAGGAGTAGCTATCTATTTTATGATAGGTGGAGCTGGTGGTGCTTTCACAGAGTTATTCAATGATTATGATACTTACTATGATCTATTACTAAAACTAATAAACCAGAAACCTTGGATTTCAGGTCTTGATTTAGATATAGAAGAAACTGTTAGTTTGTTAAATATTAAGTTGTTAATATCTTGTTTAGAAAGAGACACAGATAAAAGTTTTGCATTAACTATGGCACCACTCGCTAGCAGTTTATCAAATGATCATCCAGGGTTAGGTTCATTTTCTTATAAAGAATTATTTGATTCTATTGAAGGTAAATCTATCTCAAGATTTCATGTTCAAGCTTACGATTCTTTTAGTTTTGATACTGTCAAATCTATAGTAGATAATGGTTATCCAGCTGACAAAGTAGTGTTAGGTATGATGTCTGGACAATTTAATGCTGATAATTTTCAAACAGCATTAGATGAAATTAAAAAAGTAGTAGAAACATACAATAATTTTGGAGGTGTTTTTGATTGGGAATATTTAGATGCTCCTCCTTCTGAAAAAGATCCATCAGAATGGGCCAAGAAAATGAAATCAATTGGCTTTTCACTTTAATATATAACATGCTAGGAATAAATAACCAAAGAAACCTACGACTAATGATTGAATCCAAGATCTCTTCATATGATTGTATATATCCATCCACGCTTCAAACTGAGGTTTTTCAGTTAGAGAATATATCATTGATTTACTTTTTGGGAAAACATAATATATCCCTAGCTTAATACTATATACTATTGTTAGAAACTTACAATAAGCATATTTATCTTCGCGATTATCTATCAAATATTTAATACCAAATAAAAGACCGATTACTAATCCACTTAAATAAATATTTCTTCTTTCTCTAATTATTTCACGATAACGTTTCTTTTGTTTATCATCGAGTAAACTATCAAACTTAGCAAATACCTCTGTATTTTCTTTAAGAAACATCATATAAATACTAGAAATAACAAACATACCACCAACTAAACAATAACTAGGATCTTTCATTGTATATATATATGTTATTATATAAAAATAATCATTACTTCTTTAAAAATAAACGAATAAAATAAGCTATCATCAATAAAGTTACTATCTGAGTAACTGCACTAGTTATCTTAGTTAGTGTGCAAAAAAATGATGAATCATTTGAATCGCAACTCACACCTGCTCCGACTCCAAAACCGAATCCAACTGGAAGACTTTTTCCTTTTCCTTTTGCCATTTATTATTATCAATATTTAATAATATTCTTCAGAGTTTAATACGGCTGGCTTGTAAAATGTAGAGAAACCTTCTTTCCTATCACGCAATATAAGACATAATAAAAATCCCAAAGAGAAAGCCATTACCATTTCTGTTTCTTTCATATTTATATAATATCAATAAAAAATTTGAAATTAGTATTGGTTAATAAATAACACACAAACTATATTCAAAATGAATGTTTCTCTTCTCAAGTTCCCAAATAAATCAGAATGGTTGGTGGTTCCAAACGGATACAATACTAGTCAACTTATTGAAATATACGAAAAAGAAGGATGGACTAAGTTTAGGAAGTTTATGCAACCTTACTTAATCAATGATAAAGATGGCAAACCAAATATTCTACAAGCTACAACAGTTGTCAGGCGTTATTCAAATGTCAGTGAAATTACTTTCCATATGTATGATATTGAATAAGATTAAGTAAGGTTGTTACTGTATTTTTTTCTATATAAAATATTAATAACTGTCATGGAAGAAAAAATAAATACAATATTACTTTCACTTAGTGAAATTGAGAAGAAAATTGATAAATTAGATAAAAAACTAAACACAATCTATCATAAATCAAACGAAATCAATGAAGGGAATACAGAAATTAAAGAAAAAATAAATGAATATATCCCTTATTTAGATTGGTTTATTAATACAACTATTAATAGTTTAAAAAGTAACACCACGCGGAAACTGTTTCAATGGTTTTCTCCGGGCTTAGATCTTACTACAACCCTACAGAAACGATAAACTTAATATAGTAATTCAAATCTAAGTATCCCCAGATTTTCCATTAAATTAATAGATGATTGATTCTCCTTGTTATATTTTGTTTGATAACTCACTACTAAATGATTGAATATCTTTTCTAGAGCAAGTACGTCACCCAATGCTCTATGTTCTGTATTGTTTTTTACTTTATACTTACGACATAATTCTTTTTGACTCACTCTTTCATTCTTTAATAAAGACTTTGCGAGAAGAACTGTATCTATATACTTGAATCTGGATATAATTTGAGTTATTTTCTCTTTTAAAGATTTATCTATCTTTGGATTTTTTCTATGGAAATCACGAACCATTATTTTCAAGAACAGAAAATCAAATGAGTTCCCATTATGAGCTACTAGATATATCGGAGATTTATCCATATTTGAGTTTTTGACAATATGTTCCATCATATTAACAAATGCTTTCATTGGATCAATTCCTTCTTTAATTAACATCTTGTTTGTTATTCCTGTTAGTTCTGTAATTCTCTCTGTTACTAAACAGTGTATTCCACCCTCTCTCGGGACCGAGGGATCAATAATCGGTTTAATAAGTGTCTGATAGCTAGTATCACTATTATGTGACTTAACTGCCAACTCAATAACATCATTATAATATGGGTTCAAACCGTTTGTTTCAAAATCAATGATAAATACGTTAGACATTATTATATTTTCCTTTTTAAATTACTTTTAATATATTCTTTTATATATCTTTCAAAATCATTTAAATGATATTTGGAATTTTTCTACCTTTACATATTTATAATACATTAAGTTCAATTAAACAAAACAATGAAAATACCTTTATAAAATGTAAGAGTTTTAAAAAAATGAAACATTGTAAGGATAAGTTTTTATCGCCCAAATATTGCCCTAAATCATCTAATTATGATGAAATATTATTATTGACTATTTGAACCTAGCATACATTCATCGCAATCACAACGCGTGTGTCCAAGATAATATCCACTCATAAAGAAACTAGTAATTTCTAACAAAAAAATTGCAATGTGACAACATAAATCTCTTTTTTTTGGCGCTTTATTTCATTAATAAAGAAATTCTCGTTAACTTCCAAATGAGATAATTTCTAAAACTATATAGAAAATACTTATAGATTTCTCTAGAATTATAATTATAATGGCACGTAAGGCTAATAATACCTGTGCTGGTAAAAATACCTGTGCTGGTAAAAATACCTGTACAGGTAAAAAGAAATATAAAAAAGCGACTATTCCAAAAGCTATTAGAGAACAAACGTGGCTTCAAACATTTGGAAAAACATATGAGAAAAAATGTTATGTATCTTGGTGTCAAAATACAATCGATGTTTTTAATTTTCATGTTGGACATGATGTCCCAGAAAGTAAAGGAGGACAGCTTGATGTTACTAATTTAAAACCAATTTGTGCCAGGTGTAATACATCTATGAGTGATAATTACACTATCAAAGAATGGAATAAATTAACTAAACAAAAGAAAAGTTTCTTCCCCTGTTTTAGGGTGCAATCTCAGGAATGATTTCTTCTAACTTTGTTGTATCTTCTTTATCAGCATTTTCTTTTTTATCTTCTAATAATTTTTGTTCAACGTAATCTTTATCTAATACATTGAAACTTATAAACTCAGACATATAGGCGCTCATCATTTTGTCATCTTTCACAGATTTCCTCGCTACTTCAATTGAATTGTATAATTTCATCAAAACTAACAATACAAAACTTAGAAAACAAGATATTGTGGATGAACTATGATATCCGTCATTTATTAATTTAACTGTTAAACCTACATTCACGAAATAAACAGAACAATTAAACATAAGAGCATTATAGTAATATTTATTTAGTCTGTCCATCTTATGATCAAGTTCTGGTTCTTTTCTTATTATTTCTTTTAATGCATTGTCTGGTTTATCATTATCTATATCTAAAAACTTAATAGCCCATTCTTCGCGTCTCAACTCTATTAGATAATATGTGTAAAACGTTACCATTGAAAACATATTCCAATATAATACTGATTTATGATACGCATCATTATTTTCATAATTTTGCTGTATACTACATATCTCATCACCACAACTCTGTGGTATAAACAATGATAATAATGTTCCTGTCGTAACTTTGTATACTTGTAACAGAAAAATACCCGCAACTTTCACTCGTTGAACAATATCTTCGTCTATACTCCACATTTACTTTTATTTAGATAAATAAATTTGATAATTAATTTCTATATAATATATTAACTTATAGTTTACTAAAATTACTAATGGAAAAACCTTCTTCTTTATGTTTTTCATTCGCTACAAATAAAGAAGTCTTGAATATAGCCACTGTAAAAAACACTAACTTTGAATACTCAAAAATAAAATTAGAACGATCTAGAAATATGAAAGATAGAGATGAATACTTTGAGTTTGAAAAATCTCTTAATATAATCTATCATAATTTTACAAAAAAACCTAACAAATTACCGAAGCCTCTTCGTATTAGAGGAAATGTGACTCCTTTTCCCAAACTTTCTGACAAGTAATTCACTAAAGAAAGTCTCACAATAATCTTTTGTTTCATATTGTAAGTAATATGGAATCTTTATTTTACGATTAATAGTGAATACTAATCCTAGAATATTCTTTTTCATTTGTAATACTACTTACTTATTCTATAAATAATTATCTATCGCTTCTTAGCGATAAATTGATTTTTTTAAGTTGTTCTATTCTTTCTAATAATTTATCAATCATTTGTTCATTTTCAGTATCGTTGTTTAGTTTTTGGAATCTCTCTTTGAGTCTGGCTGTTTCTGTTTGCGATTCCCTTAATTTAGTAGAAGCTTCTTCTAAACTTACTTTTAGTTTTTCGTTTTCTTCTATTAAAGAACTAACTCTTGAGTCATAAGAGCAATTTTTCTTTAATACTAGTTCTTTATCTACACATTCTTTGGAAACTTCATCTTTTAATCTTTCTATCTCTATTTTCTGTTCTAGAATCCGCTTTTTATATCTTTTTAGTATTTGTTCTCTTTCAGGTAATAATATATCCGAATCATCAATATATGTATCACTTGTAACATTTCTTTTCGGGGGTTCGTATATCCCAAACTCTTCCATTGTATATATATTTAAGAATATTTTAATATTATAACTATACCGAATGTCACAAAAAAGACGTTTTGTTGCTTCTGATGAACTATTTTCTGATTATGAATGCTACATTGATATTTGTAGAGTTGAAAGTCTTTTAGATATTGTTAAAGAGTTTAAAGCTAATCTTAACGAAACACTTGAAAAACATAAATTGACCGCTTTATGTAATATATTATCTAAGAAGAACTTTCACATACATGGACATTCTATTGAAGATATATTAGTTTCGAATAAAGACAATTTTTTTTATGTGTGTAGTTGTTAAAATTTGAAAGTATTTAAATAAAAAATATCAACTAAATATAAAATGCAAACTCTAACCTCCTTACTAATCCCTACCTTCTACATTCTTCAAGCTACCGCACAACAGCTAATCGGTGCACTTCCCGGATCTCAAGTAGATTCACACGGTTGTTCTCTTGATGGTGGTTATCAATGGTGCGAAGATCTAAATGAATGTGTACGCTCATGGGAAACGGATTGTTCTACTCTAGACTTTTTCGGTCCTCAACCACCTATCGCAGTTGATCCAGGATTCGGTGTACCCGTAATCGATCCAATGCCTGTTCAAACATACTTGTGTTTAAGCAGTCCCTGTTTGAATGGCGGCCTTTGCCAAGAACAACAAAATAGATACACATGTTTGTGTGATGTAGGTTTTACAGGAGTTAATTGTGAAGAAGCAATTGTCCCAGCAGAACCCCCAGTTATTAGTTCTCCGAGTCCTCCAATCCCTTATATGTGTGCAACTTGGTATGATGGCTGCAATACTTGTAATGTTGTAGATGGTTCCTTAACATTGTGTTCAATGATGTATTGTTTCACTATGAATGAACCAGAGTGCAGAAGTTATTACAGACTGCAAGTAGGGGATGTTTGTCAGCGTTTCTGTGAAAATGGTTCTCTAAGCACAGTTGAGAAAACAGACGAGTGTCCTGAAAATAGTTCTTGTCAACCACCTGAAACAGATACATTCTCATTTGATACTTGTGGTTCACACGCGTGGACATGCGTTTCATCTCATTAATTTATATTTACTTATATTAATGAAAGGTCCCAAATTAATTCTTGTTAAATTAGACGAAAAAGATATAACAGATTATATGAGCGAGTTTTATGGAGAAAATAATGATTGGAACAATAAACTATGGAAATATAGTGATATTTTTAAAGAATCTGATATAAATAAAAAAGTATATTGTGAGTTTCTATCTAAAAAAGGTAGTGTTCTTTGGATTAATACATTTATATATGATCTGAATCAGAACTTTACCCCAATATTCTCACATATACGTGATATGTAAAAAAAGTTTTTGTCTTTTTTTGTTTTTAATTGTTTTTGTCTATATGTTTTGTATCTTTTTTTTGTCTATATCTTTATTTGAATACATACTTATGAATACATACTTATAACTCCATATTCATACGATGAGTTTCTTCGCCATCCTCGTCAAGAAACACTATTTCTCCATCGTCCATGAAAGCTATCTCTTCACCAGAGTTAATGTCACACAAATATCCATCTCCTGATACAATGTATTCTACTCCTTGAACAGTAATCTTCTCCTCCTCTTCCTCTTCAGATTCTTGTTCTGGCTCAGGCTCAGATTCTGGTTCTGGTTCAGGTTCAGACTCTGGTTCTGGTTCAGACTCTGGCTCTGGCTCTGGCTCTGGCTCTGGCTCAGGTTCTTCTACTACTTGAGTAGTTTCTTCCTTCTTAGCCTTTTTGGCTTCTCGCTTAGCCTTCGCGATGGCTTTCTCTTCATTGGTCTTGGGCTTGTTCTTTGAACCCTTTGGGCGACCGCGCTTTTTCTTTTCACCCTTTTCTTCCTGCTTTTTCACAGACTTATCATTCTTTGGTGAAGTCTTTCTTGGCTTGACGACTTCGTTACCTTCGCTGTCTGTTTTCCAAGAATGATTTCCGGTCTTAGGATGTTGAGGATTCTCTGGACGCTCTTCATCAACTCGTCCGAGCCACCATTTTCCTTCTAGAACCGGTAGATGTGTCTTGCATACACACCCACCTTCCAATGGTGATCGTGAACATTGAGCCCCGTAACCTTTCGCCCATGTTCGGGCGAGACACTTTGATGTATCTGGGCGTTCCATAAAACGTTCCATTGGAGATTTAGTTGTCTTATTTGAAGGTTTCTTCTTAACATTCAAGATAGACATCATATCCGGATTATTCATCAAGTCTTCAATAGATACATCTAGACCCGAACAGTCTTTGATGATCTTTTGAACGGAAGTTGCGATTGCGGCCATACTCTGTGAGAGTTTACTTAGAGTTTAGTTAAAGCTTTTTATAGCTATATAAGTTTTGTAGGGCTTTGTAAGCTCGTTAAACTTAGAGGGTTACCAATATTGGTTGTTGATGAATGAACAGAAGCATTCTTTCAAATTTTGTTCTTGTTCAGTGGTTTTGTGGGAATCAAGGTGTCTTTTCTGAAATATGTCAACCACTAAAGATATGTCAACCACTAAAGATATGTCAACCACAATAAAAAAAACCCGAAGGTTTAGTTTACTACTAATCTATGTAGTATTAAGTAAAGCGTAGATTATGATTGAATGATTCAATTACAATTGGTTTATTGACTTCTATGATATGTCCTTCTTTATCTGTTGGCGGTTCTAATCGTTTGTAAAAGCTGTGAACCGCTACATTAGGAATATGTTTGTCTGTATGTGTTTCACGATATTTAACTAAATGAAATGATACTGGTTTAGGTATGTTTATATAGATTACTACTTTCTTCCATGATTCATCCACCATACGATACCATTCTTCCCTATTTCTCAATGAAGCATTCGTATTGTCTATGATTATACCTTGTTCTAACGCAATGTATTTCTTTAGTTGTTGTTTCAATTTAGATTTAGAAGGTATATTGTCTGAACTTAATACATTATAGTTATATCTTTTAGCCAGTCTCTCCGAGATTAAACTCTTACCGGATCCTTGTGCTCCCATCATTAGTATTAATACTTTTTTATCATTAGACAATTCTATATCTTTTTCATAAGTCTCTATTAGTTTACTAGAGTTTGTATTTAAACCATTCACCCATGTGTCATCGCTGTAAAGTTCTGAACATTTGACTATGGAAATTGTGTTATCTTGTAAATTAAATGTATGTTCTGGTGTCTTCAACTGAATACCACAATTATTAGCGAAATATAAGTCGGAATTACTAAAATCTTTCCGCCTACCACAAGCATCTCCACAATACCATTCTAAAGGTTTGTTACACGTTTGTTTGAAAAGAGTAAACATTCCGATGTTTGGCTTTCTGTATATATCATTCCCAATACTGTAAAATACACTGATTGGTAAATTAACTTTGCTTATAAAGGTATCAAAATTATTTCTAACTAGCTCATGAGTACATTTTCCCTTCTGTACACCATTCTGATTACTAAATATTACAATATTGAAACCTCTATATAATTCTTCTAGTTTGTCTTTAACATTTGGTAAAGGTTCGTTTGTCCTTAATTTAACAAGTGTATCGTCAAAGTCAAAACCGATGAAAGGTCTGTCTTTTATATCAGATAATTTGTAAGAACAAGTTTCGTATGTTGTCCACATTGTGAACAAATATTACTACTTTAATCATGTAATCTTTCAAATTTAATTATCTTTTAAGTTAAATTTGAAAGAATCATTCATTTCATTCATCAACAAAAATAAGTTACAAACTTACTACTATAAATACGCAAATACATTAC
>Ga0181401_1000699_pt1 | contig 13786 bp, 17 predicted proteins | sample 24SPOviralmetaG_FD_130130 | JGI IMG/M metagenome (GOLD analysis project Ga0181401, IMG submission 130130) | Marine viral communities from the oligotrophic San Pedro Time Series (SPOT) site, San Pedro Channel, CA, USA - 24 SPOT_SRF_2011-07-20 | ecosystem: Environmental > Aquatic > Marine > Strait...
ATATAATATTAAACTATATTTTTTTTCCTAAATAAACTTAATTAAATGGCAACAAACCACCCAGTCCATTAGGTTTATTTATATTTTGTCTTTTAATCAGAATATCATCTCTTTTTAAAAAGAGAATTTAAGCACCAACGATGCTTCCTGTTCCAACATCAAGAGCAAAGCTGTTCTCGAACTCAACATACACATAGTAGTCCTGTGTCTTCGCAGAAACATTCTGGAACTGAACCTGGACTGATTTAGGAGTATCACGCTCAAGGTCAGTGCCACGATTACAGTCAACGTAGTAGTAAAGGTATTTCCTCGCCCAGTCACTCTGTCCTACGAGACCACTGGTAAGACCATCGCTCATACCTCCATTCACAGCATTAACACCATAGACGTAGTTGTTGAAAATCTCCCACTCGTAACGACCACCACTCTCAATCTGGTTTACACCACCAATCTGAACCTGGAAATTGGTGACCTGTGCCAAAAGCGAAGTTGGTCCTCCACCAGCATCAGAAAGAACACTCTCATGCTCTGCGACCACGCCACCATTTGAGGCAGATGGGCTCATTGGCATCATAAGAACTGAGCGTATGCCACGAATACCACTCGTAATAAGGCGATTTTCAGTCGAACCAGCAGTAACGTCACCTATCTTGAACTGATAAATATCAGTATAAGTAATACGTTTGGACGAATTAGCACTAACATACGCACCAGCAAGTGAAGGCGACATAATGTATGATGGAACATGGAGGGCGACACTGGCTGGGAGAGCAGATGGAATAGTACTGCCAACACCATTCAGGGTGGAGTTAAGGCACGATTTACCAACAGAGAGGTCAAAAATAGCAGTTCCCCCTGTACCAGCGCGAATACCCATGCCACCACAATCAGTAAAACACGAACTAACCATAAGAGGAACGACGCCACCAAATTGCGATTTCTCACTCTTTTCACCAGTCAACTTAGTGCCATTACAAATTAAAGATTGAGTGCATTGGTTAAAGTTAAGAATAAACCTAAACTGAAGACCACGAGAAAGAGGAACATGGCAGAAGAAATTATGAAGGTGGCGAAGTTTAATAATCGCTAGAACTTGCGTTTGAATGATTGGCGATTCAGTAGCACTACCAGCAGAGGTGTTATAAACCTGCGATTTGTAGAGGGTGTCAGCAGCAGCCTTGGTTAGAAATGTGGATTGGGGTTTTTCAGCAGTAACAGCACCTCCCAAAACAGTGGAATCAGCATTGTAATTGATGTACTGAAGACGTTTATTGAGACCAACATTGCCAGGATTTCCTGTTTGGGCTTTATCACCAGCGATGATGACATCGTCCCTGTTATTAACGACTTGGTTTGCTGGAGCAGAAGTTTCATCACCTACGAATGCAGTCGCAGAAAGGGCATCATCAGGGTAGAAACCAATAGTAGAACCTTGAGTTTTAACATCGCCCCACGAAAGCGAGGTCATAAGGTTAAACGCATTGTAAAACTCACTGAAAGGAGTTTGCTGAATAATATTAGTTCCATTAAGGTCAACACTCATGGAGTGAATGAGGGTAGTGTACGAATTTTTAAGACCCATAAGTTTGGTTTGGGCTGAAGCATTAGTAAGGGTAAGAGCATTTGAAGCAGTGGAATTACCAGCAGTCAAAACAAGGGGGACAGCAAGGTAAGCCTCCTTGTAATTCATCATACGATCACTGGTGGCGAGAGAGGTCGTTTCAATCGTGGATTGTCCTGACGAATACGAGCCATTGTTTTGGTCGATAACACTTAACCATTTCTTGTCTACCATTACAGATGAGGTAGGGGATTCTTCAACGCTTTGAGTGTAGACTACAAGATCAGCAGACATTTTTATATAATAACTAAATAAAAAAAATAACTTTAAATTTTATTTTAATTTTTTATAAACACATTTTGAATTTTTTTATCTAGTAAAAACAACACCCATTCCAATTCCCTTCCCCCTATAACACATCCCAGCCCCTTGAGTTTGCTCTGCTGCTTTAGTTTCCCCTGTTGTTTTAGGTTCCTCTGCTGGTAAAGCAGCATCTAAATCATTATCTCTAGAAAAAAGTTGTTTTTTTGCTGATGGTGGTCTTGGTGATAATGCAGCCCTAATGAATGGCTCTCCTAATTTTTTAAAAGGAGTCATGTGCTCTTGAAAAACAAGAAAATCTCCCTTAATAGGATCATATTTTCTTTTCATCAACTCTGGAATAAGAACCTCTTTACTCGCATTATAAATCTTACTCATTATTTTTGGAGGAAGAGCTATTTGATTAGTAAAACCTGAGAGTCTTGTATTATACCTTCTAGCAATACCCTCTAATTCTTTTTTTTTTAAACGTGTAAGTACCTCAGCCATTCCAACCTCGTCATAATTAGCTAAACCATCAGACAAAGCCATCGCTGAAGCATTAGGTGGTTCGTCAGGAGCAGGAGTTTCAAACACAACACGACTGATTGGTGTGGAAATATTGGGTGAGGGGGTGTCCCCCTGTTCAGCAGTGGTGGTTGGTTTTGGAAGAGTAGCAGTGGGAAATCCTGCCCTTTCTAACAAATTATACAAAGCACTATACCCTATAACATCACTATTATATTTCCTAACAAATATTCCAACTTGTTCGAAAACACTATTAACATCAGCAGGGGCGTCAACAGCGACACGACCTGATTTATTGTTCGCAGTTGTGATGGTTTCAGAGACAAACTTAAGATAAGACTGTGACAATGATCCAAGCCAATCAGTGATACCTTTAAGAGATGGAGTAACAATCTTTTTATCATATATACCCTCTTTAATAAATATTTCAAACGCTCCTTTCAAACTATTTAGTTTAGGAGATACAAAATTTTCTTCAAATATTTTTTCAAAACCAGCAAACTTATCTAGAAGTGTTTCTTTCATGTTGTCATCTAAATTCTGAATGAATTGTTTAGCCTGTCCCACATTTGCTCCTAAATTATTCATCAGTAAATTTAATAGATTTTCGTCAGTTTTAGATTTGTCTAAATAGGTTTCTAATGTGGTCTTTGGCTCAACCATATTTTGGAAATAAGGAGCACCAGTATCACGAATTGAATCAGCACTTTTTTTGTAAATAGTACGCATTTTAGCATAGGCAGTGTAATCGTCGAGTAACTGTTGCTTCTTTAACATATATTCCACACTATTTTTTGCTACAATAGGCATATTATATTATATATGTTTATTTTTTTTATAAATATTAAAATATAACATTATAATATAATAATGGTAAACACAGTTGTCTTAAAATCAACAAACATTACTGATACGACTAAAAACTCTACATTTAAATATGATTTTCCAAACTCCATTAATTTTAAAGACATGGAACTTGGATTAATTTCAGCCAGTTTATATTACTCGTGGTTCAATATTAGCGATGAATTGGGTAATAGAACATTCAACTACACACTGTGGGATGCAACAGCAGGAGTAAACACAATTAATGTAATCACATTAGACGAAGGTTTATATGAAATTGGTGATCTAAACAAAGCGCTACAATTTGAGTTTATCCAAAAGGGATTTTACCTCGTAGACCAAAATGGTGATAATGTTTATTTCGCTGAGTTTTTAGTAAATTCTGTAAAAAATAGCGTGGATATAGTTACATACGCTGTTCCAAGTACTCTTCCATCAGGTTATACTGCCCCTAGTACATGGAATTATTTTTATAGTGTGAACACCTATTACCCCCAAATCATACTCCCACCAACCAGCAATTTTAATGAAATAATTGGTTATGAAACAGGATTGGCAACATCACAAGTTTTTGGAAATACTGAGTTCACTCCTAAAACAGTAAGCTCGTCAACAGCCCCAAATGTAAATCCTAATTCAAGCGTGTTGGTAGAAGTTAATATTGTGGACAATCCCTATGGAGTTCCAGCCAATATCATATATGCAATTGTACCAAATGTTGGCGTTGGTTCATTAATTTATGTTGCTCCCCCTGAATACGCATTTGTCCCAGTGCGAGATGGTGTCTATAATGGCTTGACTTTGCGTCTGTTAAATAAGGACACACTCGAACCCCTCACAATCAAAGATTCACAAATCACCATTATTTTAGGAATTAAAGAGAAATATTCAACCTCAAAAGACAAAAATTAAATACAATAAATTATATATATATATGTGTATATGTGTGAAATATCATTGGCTCAAGAAATATTAACGAGTGGATTGGAAGGTGCTGGATTGATTTTTTTGTTAGTCTTATCATACAAGGTTTATAAAATGAAAATAAAAACTCGTAGTAACTGCTGTGGTGATTCGTTAAATGTGGAAACCTCCAATGATGGTGGAAACCATGAAGATGTCCCATTGTAAATAAAATATATTTATATGTTATATGAATACAACATATAAATTAGTGAGTGTTAACGAAGTTAATAATAATAAACGATTTGAAGCCACCTTTAGTGATGGAAAAAAGACAAAGTTTGGAAGTGTAGGTGGTTCTACTTTCATAGACCATAAAGACAAAGAAAAAAGAAAGAATTATATAGCACGACATAAGCACGATTTGGATACAAAAGACCCATTGAGACCAGGATTTTGTGCTATGTTCTTGTTGTGGAACAAGGAAACTTTAAGTTCATCTATAAAAGATTATAATAAGCGACTTAAAGCAAATAAATGGGATTTACCTTAAACAACTACTTCTGTATCATCTTTAGGCAAATGAACATGACTTAAAATAGAATCAATGAAATCTAATCCAAGTAGGTTTTGCTTAATAGTATATCCATTTACGATTTCACCCAGGATCTTCCCTTTAATTTCTCCTAAAGTATCAAACTCTTCATCAGACCAAACATTACGAACTGGACTTATTTGAGTGCAATATTTGTATTTTCTTGTAGGAGTTCTCTTTATCACCACACCCAATTTCATTTCAACATTATACATTTCAAGAACATTAACATCCATATTATATATATATAACCAAATATAATAATTTTAAATATTTTATTATATATATATGTATTCTCAACTAAATTACTATTACCAACACAGGGAATATAAATTAGAATATCAAAAGAATTATTACCAACAAAATAAGCAAAAGATTAAAAAGTATTACAGCGATTATTATAAGAATAAAAAAGGTGATAATTCAAATGAAATTGTGAAAAAAGAAAAGAAAACAAAACAAGAAGAAATACCTTCCCTAACAATACGATATGGGAGTTTTAATCCATTCCTCCCCTAAAAATCTACACTAAAATCAAAATCGTTATTTGTTTTAGTAGTATTTGCAAGAGCATAAGCAGAAACTCTAGCCTCGAAGAAATTGGTTTTACTTTCAATTGATATTGATTCCATAAAAGAAAATGGATTTGTTGTATTATATATTTTGTTAACACCAAGTTGGACAGCCAACCTATCACCCACAAATTCTATATATTGCGACATCATTTTTGAGTTCATGCCAATCAATCCACATGGGAGCGATTCAATAATAAACTCTTTCTCCAATTCAATAGCATCTTTAATTATATTTTTAATCTTGTCTTTTGGGGGTTTATTTTCTAATTTATGAAACAGAGCCACAGCAAATTCAGTATGTAATGCCTCATCACGAGAGATGAGTTCATTACTGAATATGAGCCCATTCATAGATATATTTCTCTTTTTCAACCAATAAATACTGGCAAATGAGCCACTAAAAAATATCCCTTCAACACAGGCAAAGGCAACCAGTCGTGATCCAAATGAGCGTTTCCTTGAAAAGTATTTTATAGACCAATCCACTTTTTTCTTTACTGCTGGGAATTCAGATATACTATTAAATAATGTAGTTTTTGTCTCTTTGTCTTTTATTATAGAATCAATCAACAAAGAATAGGTAAGACCATGAATACTTTCCATCGCTGATTGAAATGAGTAGAACATACGAGCCTCCAACAATTTGACTTCAGACAAAAAGTTCTCCATCAAATTACCCATCACCACAGAATCAGAAGTGGCAAAAAAACCTAATACATGATTAATAAAATATTTTTCATCAGACGATAATTTTTCGTAGGCTAATGCGTCTGCTGTTAAATCTATTTCTTCTGCTCTCCAAAAGCAGTCTATTTGCTTCTGATATAAGGTGTGCAAATCTGAATGTTGGATTGGGAAATAGCAAGAACGAGAATCAGACAAAATGGGTTCAGTCGCCATGATATATATACTTCTAAATATTATAATCACAAATTATTTTTAAAATTGATTAAAATGTATGAGTTTTTCGAATGAGTATGTATTAAAAAAATGTATGAGTTTTTCGAATGAGTATGTATAAATTTGTATGAATATGTATGTATAAATTTGTATGAATATGTATGAATATGTATGAATATGTATGAATATGTATGTATAAATTTGTATGAATATGTATGAATATGTATGAATATGTATGTATGAATTAGTATGAATATGTATGTATGAATATGTATGAATATGTATGAATTAGTATGAATATGTATGAATATGTATGTATGAATATGTATGAATATGTATGTATAAATATGTATGAATTAGTGTGAAATTTATTCTATTATTTAATGGTGTTAGGGAGGATAGGGAGTATGATTTTGAAACTTTTTTTTATATAACAAAAAAAATAAACAAGAAATATTTTTAAGTTCTGTAAAGAAAGTTTCAAATGTTATCCTCCCTGTATATCCTCCCTAATACCATTACCATTTTATAATATATGTATGAATAAGTATTTGAATATGTATGAAAATGTATGAATATGTATGAATATGTATGAATATGTATGTATGAATATGTATGAATATGTATGAATATGTATGTATGAATATGTATGAATATGTATGAATATGTATGTATGAATATGTATGAAAAATGTCAGTTTTACTTTAGGTTGAATTATTTCAGGTGGAAATTTCAACCTAAAATAATTCAACTTTTGTGAAAAAATGAAAATATGAATATGTATGTATGAATATGTATGTAAAATAAGTATTGAAATTTACGTATGAATTCGTATGAATACGTATGTATGAATTGGTATGAATATGTATGTATGAATTTTTGGGAAGGATATGTATGTATGAATTTTATTTCAGAACATATGAATTTTTTGGGGGTCACAATTTCTTTTGATTTTTCCCCCATATATAGACATATTCAGGGTCAACCACTTTTATGTTTCTTGAACTTTTCAAAAATGGTAACCTTTTTGTATAATTTCCCAGTATATCCTTGAAAATTTCTTTGTACATTTTCTCACGAATAATTAAAATATAATGACCTCCTGAACTCAGATGTTTAAATGTTTCAATTGTAATTGGTTTATAAAATTGTTCAATCCATTCTTGGTCTGTTTTTTTATCAGTGTTATAATAGAGTTCAGTGTTGAAATATGGTGGACTTGTCAAAACGCAGTCATAATTAAATTTGGAATAATCAATACTCAACGCATTTTTGAAGTGCAATTGAATATCTGTTTTACTATATTTTTTTACTTCCCTTTCCAAAGCAACATAGCCCTTTTTTAACTTTGTGTTTGAATCAATACCAATGTATTTCTCTATTTGTAAATAACAACAACCAATTAATCGACCCCCCCAACCCATTGTGAAATCTAGAACAATGCGAGGATTGATTGGTTCAAGAATTTGAACAGTTGTCAGTGGGCGAAATATGCTTATAAAACCAAATCTCATGTCAAACAATTGTTTTACAGGGTCAGGGTGCGTTGAATTTTGTAAAAACCAATTGTAATATGGTTTACGTTTATAAAACTCTAAGTTTTCAACAAACTCTTTATATGAAACACCTTTAACCCCCTTTGTTTCCATGATGTTGTTTTTTTGATAATACTTAATAATATCAACACCTAAACGAGAACGCTTTGGTAAAAGTTTTAATTCATCTCTGGATAATGTCATGAATTTCTCAAGATTTTTTAACGCACGTTCTTTGGTTATTGTATCGAAAATTGTCACAGATCTACCTTCCATCATGTGTATATATATACGAACCAAAAAAATAAATCAACGCAAAAAAACAATCATTTGCCCATGAGTGGATAATTTATTTCCTTTCCCATTTAGATCCAACCCCTTACCCTTAACCCTGCTATAGTTTCGTTTTCCTACTTTTTTCACAACACGAGCGTCCTTACTCTTCAAATGTTCGAATGTCAAAATATTATTTGCTGTGCTGAAATGGTCTCTTGCTTTGATGAGTGCTTCCTGGACCTTCTTTTTAGAAGTGTCAAAGTGTTCTGTGAGTCCATATGTTCTCATGTTTGAAGACAAACGAAATTCACTCAATTCGTTAAAGATGAATCTCTCTACCCCTGTTGCATCTAAAGTTGAAGATTTATCCCACACTAATAACATATGAATATAATGTCCTTCATGTGAACTTGGGCAATTCACATAAGTTCCTATTCTTGAACCAATGTAATCATTTGTAGCACCAATTTTAAATGGCTTTTTTCCAGTTAAAGTCAACACATAAATCCCCTTCTTGTCATCAAATTTGGATTCTAAATTTACAAGTGGCTCGTATAATGGCATTATATATATATCAATATTAAACTATACATTAAAAAACTTGAATTCGAATAAATCTGTGGTGGGTGTTTATAATGTATATATATTATAATAGAATACTACAAAAAGAGAAATGTAATCTGTAAAAACCCCTAAATTAATATTAAAATTAACAAAATCGTTGAAAATAGTTAAGATTATCATTAAATATACGCAAAATTAAGCAAAAAGGGGAGAAAAGTTAATAAATAACTATATTAAAATATTTTAACTACTTTTAAAAGTAAGTTTTTGCCCCTTTTTGCTTAACTTTGTGTATATTTAAGTAAATAATTAAGTTTTTATAGATAAATACTTAATAATTATATTAATTATATCATTTTATCTCTTTTATATCATATATACAATAGAAAATATGGAGAATAAATCATTGATTACTAAAAAAAGCAAAACACCAATTAAATTCATCATCATATTTAATATATATATATAATAGAAATATATATTAATTTCTCTCTTTTATATTTTGTCTTCAATTAACGATGAATTGTTCATAAAATTGAAATGCATTTAATACAGCTATATAAACCACAAGATGGCTGACACTAACTGTAACACAAATATCACCACCAAATCTGATGAATTAAGCGAGAAGCACTTAAAATGGTTGGAAAAAGTGAAAAGGGAACGAGTTGTAAATCAGAGATACCTTGATGATTATTTGAGGAGCGATAATATCCCTATTCCATATAGCAAAAAGGGAACATATGAAGAAGAAAGCAAAAAACTCAAAGCGAAAGCATTTATAAAGAATGAAAAGGAAAAGGCATATATAAAGTATTACGAAACTCGTGAGCGTACTAAAGCGAATAATTTAGCATTTACTAAAGATGTATGGAGTAAAAAACTAAAGGTGTTAAATAAAGAGTTTTTCCCAAAAAAAACAACACCTAAAACGAAAAAATCATCATAATCACTTAAATCAAATTTATTATTCTTCATCGTCTTCAAATTTGACATAATGATTTAATTGTGCTTTCGATGATCCCATTTCAATCATGTCCTTTTCTAGATCCTTCATTTTTTTTACAGTATCACCATATTTGTCTGTTAGGAATAATTTTCTAAACATATTCACACTATACTTCTTACCCATTATCTTCTCAAATCTTTGGTTAATTTTCACAGAACTTAACTTATTGTTTTTAGCATCAAATAGCAAATATTCAGATGGATTGACTTTCCCCCATTTATTCAATATGGTTTTCAGTTCTCGTGGAATATCTACGATTTGCTGCCCCTTACTTTGGCTGGTCTTGTACGTATTAAAAACCAATTTATATCCTTGTATATAATTGTCAGTTTTCTTATCTACATTTTTAATTTTCATTTCAACATAATCCAAAGCACGACGAGGAGGGATTAAGACAAATAACGCAAGCATAACAAAGTTTTGAATTTCTTGTAAATCTCTCATTTTGAGATCACCCTTTTTCATAATATTATTTGCACTCTTCTTCATTTTATCATAGAGAGAAATCACATCATCCTTACTTATCCAATTCTCACTTTCTTTTTCATTTTTGTCTTGTTTTGAAACTGACGCATTATATTCACCAATATCTTCCAACATTTTAGATTTGTAATTATCATTTTCAGTCAGGACGAACAATGCACTCAATCTTGTCTTCCTCTTATTAGGTGGCATCTCATTTAAGTATTTTAACACCTTTTTATGGTCGTCCAATTCTTTAGAGCCTTTCATATCTAAATCTTTCATAATACTTTTCAATACAGAGCCATAAGTTTTTACAGATTTTTCATGTAGATGTGGTCGCTTCTCTAGAATATCTTTAGCCAATTCCATAATAATTAATACTAATATTAAAATATATTCGTTTGTTTCTTAACTTTTTTATGTACACCTAATGTATATGTTAATCAGAAATCATACTCAAGGACAAAGATCAGAAAGTTTATTTAGGAATATTTGTGAGAGAGATAAAATAGAAATAAGAAAATCAACCACACAACAGGACAGATACCAACATATCGACTTCTTTGTGAAATTCAAAAGTCAAGAACGTTCGATTGATATTAAAAGCACTAAAAAACTTAATGGCAGATTTCAAGATGAATTATTTTATATTGAATTAGCAAACGATAGTGGCAACACTGGTTGGATATATGCTGATAAAATGTGTCTTGTTGGATTTGAATGCTTTGAAAATTACATGATATATAGGCGAGACAAATTGTTAGAGTATATTATTTCTCAAGGGATAGATTCATTTCGATCTATGACTCGCCAAAAAGACAGATCATTATGTATCCTTTTGCCTAAAAAGGAAGTAGAACATTTAGTCTATTATATTTTGTATAAATAACTCACATCGTTATTCGTATATCCTTGCAAATATCCTTCAATTTAATATTAGACAATTTATTTGTCAATTCATCAAAACCTGAACCTTCTATTTCTTTTTTTTTATCTTTATTCATCTTTGGTTTGCTTGGTTGTGGGGCTATTTTCCTTCCCTGTGCTTGTAATACTTTGTAACTGGATTTACCAGTGGTTAAATGACTTGGATTGAATATATAGACCATTTATATATATATATATTTATAATAAAAATTGTAAACATATATTTTTTAACGCCTCAATTTAACGTTCTCAATATCAACCTCAATACCATCTGGGGTTTTTGTGATGTCGTTGGCTTTTGTTGTGTCGAATACCTTATCCAGTCCTGTAGGTGCTTTATTAGGCTCTTGAAAAAAAAGTTTCAAAATAAATTCGTTCTTTTTCCAATCAGTGCTAATATCAAGGTCTTCAAATAAATCCAGAAAGGTTGCTGTATCAATGAATATATCACCAGTCTTATTATAGAAAGCATTAATAAAATGAAGATACGCAAGACAAAACCATCCACAGCAGTCAGACATGATTGATTGCACGTTTTTGGTTGCGTAATTGATTTTCTTATTAAATCGTTTCATTACCATTTTCTTGACATTTTCAGGGGGGGCTATGCCATAACTATCAAAATAAAAAGGACAAATCACTCCCTTATGCTTACCAATGTGTAGGCAAGTCCAATGCGATCCTCCATTTGCATCTCCATCTTCGTCTTTCTCATCGCTCAAATTAATCACATAACTCTTACCTACTTCAAGGTCATTCACATCTAACTGGTCTTTGAATTCCACACTATGAAGTGGGATACTCATCTTGGGTGCTAATTCTAAAATCTGAAAGTTGGTCAGCATTATATATATATATTACTAGACTAAAATAAATCTATATATATTTTTTAGTTTATAAATTTATTAAAAGAGAAAGTAAAACTGACGATGGAGTTTATACAACTTTCTCACCAATTGCTCTGTAATAAAATGGTGTGCGTGTACCTCCAACACCACCACTGCTATTTGGATATTTTCTCACTCTATAGGAAAATCCAGATTTAGTTATATTATTTATATTTACACTGAATATATTGGTGATGTCAGTTGATCTGATATTACAAATAACATTTGGTGATGAAGCAAATGCAGTATCAAAAATCACTACTCCTGCTAAACCATTTGGGGGTCTATATACACCATGTTGAATGATGAATTGTTTGTTACCCCCAACCTTGCGAGTTTTCAAAGTCTTAATCATATTTGTAATATCTCCTTTATTTGAAGTCATATATAAATATACAATATTATTATTAAGACAAATTATATTGTATATTTTTCATTCGCTTAAAGTTGTATTGTACCAATCGCCTGATAGAAGAATTCTGTAACAAGAGGTTCTACAGTATTAGGACCATTTTGCCACTTGACGATTGTATATGTAAACTCAGTCGCTGAAGCACTGGTAACATGTACATGTACGAGAGCATTATGTAAACCTATTATAGCTTGACAATGAATAGAAGGCTCTGATGCAAACTCATTTTCAAATGTCACAGTGCCTGTTGATGATGATGGGCTAATTCTTTTGGCTTCAATAAATTGACTGGGTGTAAAAGTATCCAACTTATTCAATTTCATAGTCTTAATTTCTGAATCAATCTCTTCGTCTGTTAATTGATTTTGGAAAACTGTTGCGTTAAATTTAGTCAAGTTCTTAATTGGGGGTAAATAGGAACTCATTATATAAATACACAATATATATATTATTTTATCAAAAATATTGTATATTTTTATCTACGCATATCGAATTAATGATTTTACCAAATGCTAATAACATTGGTATCTGCTATTTTCTCAAATTCATATGTTACATGCACGTCCAAAAATGCTGCTGCCATTCTATCGTCCCATGTTGAGTCAGCGTCTGAACCCTCAATTAAACATTTACATCTAAAATTTTGGTTTTGTTGTAAATATACATAATCACCAAACGATGCTGTATTCGATGCGACATTGTTGACATCTCTGCAATAGGCAACTCCCATTCTTGACCTTGTGGATGAAGTATTTGATACTATTGGAAAACTATTATCATTATCTATTGAAAAATATAGTGCTACATTAGTTCGTGAAGTTGAAAGATTCTGTGCTGTGAATTGTACTCGTATATTATATGTTCCAGTTTCACTAAAAGTAAAAACCCCATAATTCTCTGTAGCAAAACTTGTGTCACAAACTTTGCGTCGTCCACTACTTCCAAAACTGTTTGGGTATGAATCATTATTTCTTGGGTCTGATGACCCCCATTGATTTCCATTTACAGCACCAGTAATTGTGTTTGACGATGCCATCCACCTATTTTGAATACCTCCATTAACTTTTAAATTTGTAAAATAACCATTTGTAAAATAACCATTGTTAAATGGTGTTGCTGTTTGTCCCATATTTATCGATGATGAGTTAGCTGTGAAATCTTTGTATATTTTCACTTGGTCTGATTCAATACTTAATATATTAGTTGATGTGTGTTGTAAATATAATTTATCATTTTCATTATTAAATTGAATAACTCCCTCACCTCCAGTTGTATTTTTCATTTTTATATACCCTACATCTGAGTCGTCAACTCCTATTATTTTATGTGTTCCTGATACTATTACATTTCCATTTGTGACATCTACATGATTATTGATATTTAGTTTATTGGCTATAGTTGTAGTTGTTTCAGCTGCATCATACGTTATTCCTGTTGTGGCTGTTTCTAAATTACTTATTTTTCCAATTTCAGTACCAACATTTGTTGAACCTAATAGTAAAG
>Ga0181401_1000702_pt1 | contig 13736 bp, 14 predicted proteins | sample 24SPOviralmetaG_FD_130130 | JGI IMG/M metagenome (GOLD analysis project Ga0181401, IMG submission 130130) | Marine viral communities from the oligotrophic San Pedro Time Series (SPOT) site, San Pedro Channel, CA, USA - 24 SPOT_SRF_2011-07-20 | ecosystem: Environmental > Aquatic > Marine > Strait...
ATTACTATCACTTTATTAAGGTAATGCAATGATAAAATCTCTAACAAGTTATTTTTTCTTTCATCATCTACTCCTTTAATGTATTCATCTATTTCAGCTCTTAGGTTACCGAGTTCTATAACGCCATCTTTGTTATATCTTGGGATTTCTCCTTCATCATACTGTATTTGCTTTGGCTCATCTCCCTCTACATTTATCTTATATTCTATATTTTTATCTGTATTCATGTATTCTGTTACAAGTTGAAAGTGGTCGTTACCATAAACTATCCATATTTGATTCTTCACTTCTTCTTTATAACCATCTGTACCACTTAATTCATATTGCCCATAAAATTCGTCTCTTACTGGAGATTTACCATTATCCACCGTTAATCCATTAATGTCTAATTTATCTGTAGGATGTCTGTTGAAAATACGAATTGTCTTATCAAGTTTTCTCGCCAATCTTTGTAGTGCCTCTCTAGACTTTTGATTGTGTATAACGATTTCTTCACCATCTATTGTATATACTCCAGGTAATACTTCTGTATATTTATTTTTCCCATTACAGTTACCACCACACTCAGCATAATCTTTTAGTGCTTGAACAGTGGTAACTTCATTACCATTATTATCAATTATTTTTTCCCCGGTTGCGTCATAGTAGTCTAGTATAGATATCCACATACACTGAAAAATCATGTCATCAGGTTTTGTTCTTGGTACTCCACTATTTGGAACCTCTTTTAATTCTACAGGGGGGGCACCACCAGACATTATTCTATTTCTTTTCTGATGCTTTCTATGGCTCTTCTTTCTGTGGCTCTTCTTTCTGTGGCTCTTCTTTCTGTGGATCTTTTTTCTGTGACTCTTCTTTCTATGGCTCTTCTTTCTATGGCTCTTCTTCCTATGGCTCTTCTTCCTATGGCTCTTCTTTCTGACACCTCCACCAGCCATCTCAATAGGTTCAGCATAACCAGCATCGACAACTGCCATACCAGCGATTTGTTCTCCTCCAACTAAATTAAAAGCAGATGTATAAGGTGAGTTTGACATGTATATTATTAATATATATATTATTTTGCAATTTGATAATTAATTTCAATATCGGAATCTGAATTAAATAATTCTATATTGAGCTTATATTTGCTCGCAGTGCACTTACCGAAGCCCAACTCATTAGAATTAAACTCTAATTGAGACAGTCTATCTAAGTTTTCATAATTAATAATATTGTCATGATACCTCTTACCACCTGTTCCACACACTATTAATGTAGGCGATTGATCTGGATTGAGTTGAATGATCTGTTTATTATGATCATGACCACATAAATATAAGTCAAACGCACACTCTTCATATAAATTGGTTAAAAATCTATCCAATTTAGGAGTGTTTCCATGACCCCCAACACTTTTCCATGTGTGATGACCACATATAATTTTCCAATCTGCGTTTGAAACTCTTAACCGATGTTTGATATGATTAAATTGATCCTTAATTTCTGATTCACTAAAACATTCTGATGTAGGTAAGTCTGAAAAGTTAGTATCTATCATACAGAACAATAATTTTGTATCTTTTTTCTTTTTTTCAAAAGAATAGTATTGGTGAGGAAGTATCCATTTATTTGAATACTTTGAATAATCTATTTGTGACTGAGCTCTTTGTTTGAAATTATCATAACCGTAGTCATGATTTCCTAAACACATGTAAAAAGGTATATCTGGTATGTTTCTATAAGGTTTTTCAAACTTGTAGTAATATTGTATGTCTTTAACATCTTTACATCCTTGATTATATATATTATCCCCTAAACAAATAACAAACGTTTCATCTATATTATCACACTCTATTAAATCATCTTGTATGGCTCTAGATACTTTGTATTGTTCTTTTCTTCCACTTCCAGTATCTCCTAAAAAATAAAATGATATCATCTACTTATTAGTAATATGTTTTTTATCTTTTTTATCTTCTAATTGTTTTATTTCATATGGATCGTAAACAAAAGTCATAAACCAATACATTGTTGCGAATGATGAACCTAAGAACCAATAAAAAAAAGAGAAGGTTACATAGACACCATGCATTGTTCTCATACATACATACATATTCCATAAATTCATAGGGTTTAAGAATAAATAATACATTTTATATTCCCTATAGATATAATTTTTATCTATAGAGTTATAAATGATACTTTCACATAAAATGATATATCTGGTCCATGTCTTATTTGTAGCACCATTACTAATGTATTCTGGCTATGTAGGTTATAATAATTGTTCAAAGGAAAATAGTGGAGATCAGAATGTATTTTTGTTTTTAGGTATTTCTGGTTTAACAGTTTTCTTATATCATGCTTTTTTATTTTACAAAATGTCTTCGTTTGAAGAATAATACAATTATTTTTTTACATATAATAATATAAAGATGTTTACAAATAATTATGACATAATCATTGTTGGTGGTGGTATATCTGGTTTATTTATGGCTTATAAACTTTCATCAACTGATGTATCTATATTATTAGTTGAAAAACAAAAAAAATTAGGTGGTCGCATTCAAACTTTAAAGAAAAAACAAACTCAATTTGAAGCTGGAGCCGCCCGTTTTCATTCGTCTCATCAAAAAGTTTTCTCATTAATTGATGAACTTGACTTGAGTCAATCTGTATATGAATTACCCTCTGTTGTTCATTCAAATCTACGAGGTAAAGAACGTAATTATCATTATAAAACAGATATGAAATTAGACTTACAACACTTGTTTAAACTATCTTTTGAAAAGAAATCTGAATATACTAAAGAACAATTAGTCTCTATGACATTCTTTGAATATCTACAATTAATATTCGATAATGAAACCGTTGCTTTTATGAAAGATAGTTTTGGTTATGACTCGGAGTTTTTGTATTTAAACTCACTGAATGCATTAGAAATGTTTTCAGATGATTTCTTTGGCGAAAACAAATATTATGTATTGACATCTGGATTATCTAGTTTGATTCAATCTCTTGAATCCGAGCTTAAAAAAAAGAAGAATGTGACAATATTGAAAAATACATCTGTAGATAATGTATTTGATTCTTCTGTTCTAATAAACGAAAAACAATATTATTTTGGGAAACTACTACTTACAACACCTATACAAACATTTGAAACGTTTGATGTATTTGAAAACTCTCCTATATTTTCATATGTTCATACAGTTCCGTTGCTGCGAATATATGCGAAATATCCTGTAAAGCAATTATGGTTTAAGAATATTAAAAGAACAACTACTGATAATATATTAAGACATATAATACCTATTGATTATGAAAAAGGTCTTATTATGATTTCTTATACCGACGGTATGTTATGTGATACTTGGAACCGTTACAATAGTATTAGTGAAGAGTTTTTGATCAAGGTCTTACATGAACAAATTGAAGAATTGTATTCTATAGAACCTCCAAAACCAGAGTTTATATCTTATCATTATTGGACTTCGGGTGTTCACTTCTGGAAACCAAATTATGATATGAATAAATACTATGAATCGGTTCAAAAACCATTTGATGATAAGCAAATCTATATTTGTGGAGAAACTTTCTCTAAGAAACAAGGATGGATTGAAGGAGCTTTAGAATCGTGTTATGATTTAATAGGTAAATTAGAATTACCAGGTGTTATCGTAAACAGAAGTGTAAGTAATTCTGTAGACTCTATGTCAATAGATGAAGTATTGAAAAACAAAAATCTAATTGTCTTTGAAGTTGATGGTCAAAAAAAGATTTATGATGTATCAAAGTGGTTTCCAATTCACCCGGGAGGGAAAAGTATTATGAAAGGAATCAAATCAGTTAAATACTATAAAGATAAAAAAGGTTTGTCTCCTACTGAAATCTTCAAGTCACAACATGGTGATAAATCACTGAAACCATATTTGAATAAATATAGTGATTATGTTAGATTTGTCGGGATACTAAATGAAAGCTAGTTTAAACAATTCAAATTAGGATACTTTTCATATAATTTTTGGATACTTAATTCTTTTTTCTTTGCTTCTATCATAATATCAATATTTTGATTATATTTGTCTGGTATTTCTAGTAGATAATCTGGTATTTCTTCTATGTAATCAGAATGATGACCAACTTTTCCACTTCCTTGTTCACTTACATGAAACTTGGGTTTTATGCTTTTCTTATTCCATGTTTCAAGTATTTCTGGTATATATTCTACTGCATCTTTTAGTTTTTCATCTGGATGCAATATTTTATAACAATCATAATGATGAGTATCAAATACTATTGGAACACCTGTTTTGCTACTTATATATAAACAATCTTTAATTGAATAAGAACGTTCACAATTTTCAAGAACAAGTCTGTTTTTAATATGATTTGGTAGGTTGTTGTAATTCTCACACCATCTTTCAATTGTTTTTTCTTTATCTCCATATACACCTCCACCATGTATTACCATAACAGAGTTTTTATCACAACCCATTAATTCTAGGATTTTGGCGTGATAATCTAATTCTTTTATAGATTGTTTCACATTTTTCTCTAGAGGTGATGAAAGAACCACATATTGACCAGGATGAAATGTAAGTCTTTGATCAAACATTCTTGCGCATTCTCCAACACGTTTTAGATGATTTTTCGCGAAATCAAATGTATAATCTTCTACTTTTGAGTTTGTTTTGTGTGGGAATAATTCACTCGATAAACGAAATACACGAATACCATTTTGATCGTTCCATTCTATCATTTTTATCAAATCTTCTAAGTTTAATAAGATCCTTCTTTTTAGTTCATTAATACCTTGTTCTCTTATTGTTCTAATGATCATCCTTCTTGAAGCATATACCGGAACTTTCTTTTTCTTTAGAGTAGTGTTCATACAGCAAAGGCCCAATTGTATTGGTTTTTCTGAAGACATTCTTTCTGAAGACATTCTTTCTGAAGACATTCTTTCTGAAGACATTATTTGTTGAAATTACATACTCTTGTGTCAAATTTAAGCGTTCAGGATTAAAATTAAATACTACATATATATATAATGAGTGATCAATGGTCTTATATGGATTTTCAAGATTTACTTGATAATGTTCTTTTGGGAAATATATCAATACATAATCAAATCAATGTTTACAGTTCTCTTAATGATAAGATAAAAACTGTCTCTTTTTTAAGTTACTTATTATCTTACAAAAATGTATCTAAGAACAATATATTTTATTTGTTATTTACAATACTTCAAGCTTTTCATATGAAAATATTAGATATGAATAAAAATAAATGTATATCTCTAATGATAAAACAAATAATGAAAGAATGGGATAACCCTGAAACTACTTTAGATTTGAAATCACTAGTAAAACAAGATGTAGATAAATTGCTATCTAGATTCAATGAGTTTTGCAGTGATTATGATTTAGTTGAAAATCAAGCGCGTTCAGAAGCAGCAATTTCAGTATTAAATCGTTCTCAAGTAAATACACCTAATTTAAAAGAAAGAATACATAAAGCATCTATTGAGTGTGAATCTGTATTTGATGAAGTAAATAAATATCATGAATCCTTACTTGAATCTAAAGATGTTATTGAAAGTTTCTCAATTTATCCTTTTATTGATCTTTCTATGAAACACAAATCATTGTATCTATTACTGTGTGAGGATGATAACATCACTGATTCCAAAATGTCTGTATCTGAAAATATCAATACTATATTCTTAAACTTTGTTTATGTATATAATTTATTCTATAAACAATTATATCAACAAGTTTCATTTGCTGAACAGATTAAAAATGAATTAGAAAATAGAAAAATGAGCTTGAGAATGCTCAAAGAAAATATCGGTATTGTCGCAGTAATGGAATAACTTTTAGTATGATGTCTTTTATTCGCCTGGATTATTTGGCCCTTATTCGACTGGGGAGGGATTTTCTGCTGCCGCCACTGCCGCTGCTTTCTCTGCTGCCGCCTTCTCGGCAGCTTCTTTTTCAGCTGCCACCTTCGCTGCCGCCACTGCCGCGTTCTCGGCAGCGTCTTTTTCAGCTGCCACCTTCGCTGCCGCCTTCGCTGCCGCCTCTTTCTCAGCTGCCACCTTCGCTGCCGCCTCTTTCTCTGCTGCCTCTTTCTCAGAAGCAGCCTTCTCTGCTGCCTCTTTTTCAGCTGCCACCTTCGCTGCCGCCTCTTTCTCAGAAGCAGCCTTCTCTGCTGCCTCTTTCTCAGCAGCTGCCTTTTCTGCTGCTGCCTTTTCTGCCGCTGCCTTTTCTGCCGCTGCCTTTTCTGCTGCTTCCTTTTCTGCTGCTTCCTTTTCTGCTGCTTCCTTTTCTGCTGCTGCCTTTTCTGCCGCTGCCTTTTCTGCCGCTGCCTTTTCTGCTGCTTCCTTTTCTGCTGCTTCCTTTTCTGCTGCTGCCTTTTCTGCTGCTTCCTTTTCTGCTGCTGCCTTTTCTGCTGCTTTATCTTTATTTATATCTGTTAATAGGTTTCTTAGTTCTACTAGAATACGTTCTTTTGTGTTATTATTTAAATAGGTACTTGCTGATAGCCCCCCTATAGTAGTCTTTGTACCGAATATAGTTTCTAGTGTATCATATAGTTTTTTGGCTGCTTCGGGGTCTTCTTTTTTTAGTTCACGCAACTTACTATCTATTTCTTGGAAGTTTCCATTGGATATACTATCTAAAATACTTCTTGCCGTCTCATAAGATTGACCCACCCCTTCAACTTTAGGAGATTTTTTTTGAATAGCTCTTAATACCTCTTGGCTTTTTAAATTATTAGTTAATACAGATTCAAGTGTCTTTCCTACGATACCTGTAATGTTATCAGGTGGTTTAACACCAACTGTTTCGTGTAAACGATTGACTTCATTTTCTACTACAGGCTTAAGTTGTTCAATAGCACTCTTTATATCTGATTTACTCATTCTGTTACTGTTTGCTTTTACCTTTTCAATCATAAGTTTATTAAAATTATCTTCATATTTCCTTTCTTCATCTATAATCTTATTACCTAAATCTCCGAATGTTTTTAAAGAGGCCCATCCAATTAATCCAAATACAAGGGTTACTGCTAGAGAACTTATAAACTCTGTTAAACCAAAACCACCGACCTGTTTTCCTTTTATATTACGAGTGCTTTTTCTTAGTGTCGTATTTCTACGCGAACTATTTCTACGCGAACTATTTCTACGCGAACTATTTCTACGCGAACTATTTCTACGTCGTGTATCTTTTTTGCGTACTGTTTTTCCACGCGAACTATTTCTACGCGAACTATTTCTACGTCGTGTATCTTTTTTCTGCTGAGATTTTTTGTTGCTGATCCTTTTTTGTTTTTTTTCTCTTAAAGACATGTATATATATAATCAATAATTTAAGTTTGGAATTTAAGAAGTGCTTCAAAAATATTTGGATATGCATAATCAATAAATGAATATCTATCTTTATCGATAAAGTTTGGTGAAACCCATATTGTTATCCATCCTAAATCTTTAGCTGTTTTGTGATTATTAACCATATCATCAAAGAAAAAGTAAATGTTTTCATCTGTCCTACAATCCATGATAATTCTTCTTTGAACTGATAAAAATGATATCATATTTGGTTTTATATAGGGTAAAGTTTCTGTTCGAGAAAAAACCTTACTTATTTCTTTGTCTAATAGTAGCGCAGATTTCACTTTTTGACCGTGACCATAAGTTCCATTAGTATATATATAATTTTTGTCTGATATTGTGTTTTTTATTAGATTTTGCAAGTCTGTATCTTTTGTTTTTTCATAGTAATTTGTATTTTCAGGACTATGAATTATAAGTGTGTCATCTACATCATATATAAATACCTTCATAATAATTAATACTTATTATTTTCTTAATTTTCTTTTTTAATTTTACCGAATAAATAATTACTATTTAAAAAATTATTAGTATAATATATTGAAATGAGTGAAGTTCTTTTGTCCCCCGAAGAAAAACGCTATGTTATTTTCCCTATTCGTCATGATGAAATCTGGAAGATGTATAAACAATCTGAAGCTAACTTTTGGACAACAGAAGAATTAGATTTATCTAAAGATTTAAAAGATTTCACTACTTTAACTGATAATGAAAAATACTTTATTGAAAATGTATTGGCTTTCTTTGCTGCTAGTGATGGAATTGTAAATGAAAATCTAATTGAGCGTTTTTGTAATGATGTTCAAGTATTAGAAGCAAAGTTCTTCTATGGTTTTCAAATAGCCATGGAAAATATACATTCAGAGACATATTCTCTTTTAATTGATACATATGTTAAAGATTTAACAAAGAAAGAAAAATTATTCAATGCGATTGAAACCATACCAAGTATACAGAAAAAAGCTCGTTGGGCTAAAAAGTGGATCAGTGATGAAAAATCTTCATTTGGAACGCGTGTAATTGCATTTGCCGCTGTTGAAGGTATCTTTTTCTCTGGTTCATTTTGTTCAATATTTTGGCTAAAAAAGAGAGGATTGATGCCTGGACTGTGTCACAGCAATGAATTAATTAGTCGTGATGAAGGATTACACACAGAGTTTGCTGTCCTTATGTATAGCATGTTACAAGACAAACCTAAAAAAACTGATGTAGTAGATATTATCATGGAAGCAGTTACTATTGAAAAAGAGTTTATTACAGAATCATTACCTTGTAATTTAATAGGTATGAATCAAAAATTAATGGCACAATATATTGAATATGTAGCTGATCGTTTACTATTGATGTTGGGATGTGATAAAGTATACATGGTTACAAATCCATTTGAATGGATGGAGTTGATTTCAGTTCAAGGTAAAACGAACTTCTTTGAAAAAAGAGTTGGCGAATACTCCAATGCAGCAAACGCTGGAACTGAAAACAATGTATTTGAATTAGATGCTGATTTTTAAGAAATTACTTTTTCCTTTTATTTAACAATCTTTCTATATTAGATTTTGATTTTGAACTTTTTGAAACTCTGTTTTCAGTTGTTTTAAGTTTATAATTATTTCCTATATGTTGTAGTATTTTAATTTTGATTATTTCACAGTTTTCACTATCGTATTCAACGTCATTACGTTTATTGAGTTTATTAGATTTACAAGCATTGACCAGTAAGTCTCTTAGCTTATTTGTTTCACTTTCAGAAAGACTATTCTCACTTGCTTCTTTTTGGGCGAAATCTTTTAATTTAACTAGTTTCATTCCTAATTCTAATTTATTCCATGGTTTTTTGTATATATTTTCTCTTTCATTTGTAAGTAGTTCATTCATTGTATCTTTTGTTTCATATAGTCCGTTTAAATTACCAGACGAACCTCTACTTTCAATTTCTCGTAATTGAATTGGCTTCTTAGTTTGGGTTTCTTTTCCTTGCGTTTCGCTTGTTTTTTCAGGTTGACTTTCGTGTTCAGTTTCAAGAGCAGATTTTAAATCCATTATAATTATATTACATAAAGTATCTTTAAATAATCAGATAAATATATATATATTTATTATATAATGGAAAACACAACAAGTTCTGAAATGATAATATCTCATTCTGTTAGTGGAATGAATCAAGTAAGAAATCCTAATCTTAACTTCAGCAAAGTTGATGAAACAAAAGATTATACTGAATATGAAATCTCTACAAATAATACACTATCAAAAGAAGATATTGAAAATGATGAAAATCAAGACCCTTTTACTAATTATTTGCAATCATTTATTTTTTGCAATGAAACTATGAATATTAAAGTCCCTAAATCTTCTTTTATGAAATATAAAAATGGGAAAAAGAAGTTTGCTTACGCGGTTGGTATGTTCCCCAATCCTAAAACAAAGAAAGCCTCTTATTTAGATGGTTGTATCTTCGCTGCCCTGGGTCTTAAAAGGCAAAATACAGAAGCTGATGTTATCTGCTTTATAACTCACGATATTTCTAAATCAGACAAAAAGAAGCTTGAAGTTGTTTTTGATAAAGTAATGTATGTACCTTACATATCTCCATATGATATGGGTGGTACAGGTAAACTGAAAACTATTATGATGGATCCAGAACTATTTGATAATTGTCCGAATTACACTAAAAATCATCCATATGTCCATGTGTTTTTCAAATTACATATATTTAATCCTAAATTATTCCCATATGAAAAAGTCTGTTTCGTTGATTCTGATCTCGTTCCATTAAACTACTATGATTCACTATTTTTACTAGATTGTCCTGCTGGTTACGTTGAGTATAGAAAAAAAATACCCTACCTCAAATCTCATCACTGGGATAGATGTGATAGTTTAAAACACGGTGGAGTTATTCCTTCATTTATAACTGATGTTGATAAACCAACTGGAGCAGATGTAAATGCTGGTTTACTACTTGTTAAACCTGATAAAAAAGAATATGATGAAATGATTAAACAATTAACTTCACCATTAAAAACATGGATGGGACCAAATAAGTTTCACAAAGGATTTTATACATTCAACTTCGATAAGTATGATGGTAGAGAGTTTGTTTCTAACTCATATTGTTATCCAGAACAAAACTATCTTACAAAAAGATACTCGGGTAAATGGAAATATATTGAGTTTGCATTTCAAAGTTGGGGATTAGATCCATGTAATTCATTTGGAATACATATGGCGGCCTTTAACCCGAAACCGTGGTTTAAACAGCCAGCCGCACTCAAACTTAAAATAGATGAACAATATAATCCTTATCTAAATAAATCAGATAACAAAATAATTAAAATACCAATTGCTATTGAAGAAGGTACAAATAATAACTATGATAATATATCTTTTTCATACGAAATATTCAATGAACTTATACTTTGGGGTTTGATTAATTATCCTACTTTATGTGATTTCTTTGTTCACGAAACACAAATACATGGAACCAAAATATCATTTGATAGAGATCTATTTGAACCCCTATCTAAAGATAAGAATATCCAATTTGAATACCTTAAAAATATCAAGAAGAAAAACCCCAATTACAATAGATTAAGCTTAACTCAAAAGTATATAAGTGATTTATTGAATAAAAATAAAAAGACATACAATATTGTTAAAGATAACTATTTACAAATATGTCGTTCGAATAAAATAACTAATAATGGTGATAGAAGACACGATTTTACCATTATTAATTATCCGGAATATAAGGTTAGAGAATCTGTTTTACAATTTGGTGGTTCAAAGAAAAAATCACGGTCAAATATGAGAAGAAAAAACACTAGAAGAAGAAATACTAGAAGAAGAAATACTAGAAGAAAAAACACTAGAAGAAAAAACACTAGAAAACAAGTTCTTCCAGTAGTGGGGACATTATATTATTTTACAATGGAGGGGTGTCCTTATTGTAAAGAGTTTGAACCTACATGGGAAAAGCTCTTAACAAAGGAATCAAAACATCTTAAAATGAAAAAAATTGACAGATATGATGAATTAACCGCTTCTTATAATGTAGTTTCATTCCCCACATTAATACTTGAAACAGAGAAAAACAAGAAAGTTAATCATTATAATTTTGGTTACGATGATGAAAGGAGTATTGTAAATATTACTTCTTTCTTAAAAAAGCATGAAATACATATTTGAATTAATTACCTAAATCCCTGACAATAAGGACATCGTATGGCCAAATTAGTTATATCATTTATACCACCTTTATCTAATGGTATTTTATAGGTTAATAAATACTTGTGTGATTCAGATTCTAATAATGGATTATGACAATAAATACATCTATTGTGTTGTTTTCTTAATAAATTATATTTCAATACTTCATTCTGATAGGAAAGCTCAGCATTATATTTATCATTATCTGTATTTTTTAGATTAAATATCAATTTAAATACAAACTCTTTTTGATACTTTACTAAATAGAATATTACTAAGTAAATACTTACAAATGTTCCAAAGTATATGTGATCTCTTGTTGTTAATACAAGGTGATTTCTTGTAAATATGTAATAATATATACTAATAAGAATAAATAGAACAACCAATGCTTTCATTATAATATATACTTTTATTTTAAGAAACAATTTCTACATACTGCTAAATATTTATCTTTTGAACCTACATTTATTTGATCCTTTGAATCTTGTATTCTTTTAGAAAATATAGCTTCTGTTCCATCCTTACATAAAAAGCACAACGCCTTTTTCTTTTTTATAGAATCACATATAGGTATTAGCTTATGTATCTCTCCGAAATTATTTCTATTTGAATCGCCATCAAGGCCAACTACAATTACATTTTTATTATGTTTTTCAACTGCTGAAACTACAAACTCATATAATCCAGTGAAAAATTGACCTTCATCTATTATTATATACTGTGATTCTTTGTAAAGAGTATTTTCATATATAGTGTGTAATCTATCAACAATTAAACAATCTACATGTATGTCGTCATGAGTAGATACTTTGTCTTTTGAATAACGAACATCTATGATTGGTTTTATTAATAAGTATTTTTGATTAATAGTATTTAGTCTTCTTGTTATACGGATTATTTCAGAACTTTTTCCTGAGAACATACATCCGATAATTAATTCTAATGACATTATTTAATAATAAAATCAACTTTATGTTTAAATGTATCTTGTTTATATTTTATCATCACAGAACAAAACTTATGTTGGAATGACAAATGACTTTTTCAAACGATGGAAACAACACAATGGTATTTTAAAAGGGGGTGCTAAGTATACTCACACAGCAACCGATTGGACACCGATATGCATTATTGATGGATTTACTAACAAATCAGAAGCAATGCAGTGTGAATGGGCTGTTAAACATATGAGAAAAACTAAATGCAAGGATTCATCTGTGAGAAGGATTAAAAATCTCCAACATCTTATTAATCGTGGTTATTGGACATCTAAAAGTCCTTTAATAAAAGATCAATCTTTAACATTCTATTCTATTGACAAACTCAAACATATATATTTTATTGAAACTAAAGAATTAGAATGGTTTTGAATATTATTTTGAATATTATTTTGTATATATTAAATATAATATGAGTAATGATAAAGAAATTACCAATTTGTTACATGATGATTTTAAACTTAAACATATGGGAATTATAACAAAGAAAGCAGAAGAAAGTTTAAATTCTATACACCAAGACATTGACGGATTTTTAGGTTTTGATCCAAAATCTACATCGGATAAAGTTAAACAAGAAGTTAATGAAATCTTAAAAGATTTCGAACAAATCCAAAATCTTGGATTAAAAGAAGATGATAAATTAGAAACAAATTCCGCTATATCTGAAATTACTAAAATAAAAGAAAAATTAAATGATCCTTCAAATATAAATAAGGGAGAGATAACCAATGAAGACCTAAAAAATATAAACAAAGGTAGAGAACTCCTAAGTAAAATGGGAAAAAATAAACAAGAATCACCCTATAGAGATAGGGATATAAGAGAATCAGATAGGGATATAAGAGAATCAGATAGGGATATAAGAGAATCAGATAGAGATAGAAGAGAATCAGATAGAGATAGAAGAGAATCAGATAGAGATAGAAGAGAACCAGATAGAGAGAGAGATAGAAGAGAACCAGATAGAGATAGAAGAGAACCAGATAGAGATAGAAGAGAATCGGAAAAGAGAGAATCGGAAAAGAGAGAATCGGAAAAGAGAGAATCGGAAAAGAGAGACCGTGATAAGAGAGAATCGGAAAAGAGAGACCGTGATAAGAGAGAATCGGAAAAGAGAGACCGTGATAAGAGAGAATCGG
>Ga0181401_1000706_pt1 | contig 13707 bp, 6 predicted proteins | sample 24SPOviralmetaG_FD_130130 | JGI IMG/M metagenome (GOLD analysis project Ga0181401, IMG submission 130130) | Marine viral communities from the oligotrophic San Pedro Time Series (SPOT) site, San Pedro Channel, CA, USA - 24 SPOT_SRF_2011-07-20 | ecosystem: Environmental > Aquatic > Marine > Strait...
ATCAGGAATTCTAGCGTCGTTAATGATTCCAGTTAAATTTCCTGCATTTAAATAATATGAACCATGATTTCCATCAAGCTTATCTGCATCTAATCCAGATGCGGCACCATCATTACTACTACTCCAATAACCTTTAAGAGCATTTGTTAGTCCGCTTGCAGTAATATCTCCGGCTGGGACACCAGCTATACGATCATCAACGTACTTCTTATTGACTAGATCTCCAGCTGAAGTTCCGCTTTTTCCTAAAGCTACTTCTCCGCTTTCTTTTACTCGTAAACCTGTTCTAGATTTACCATTGCCGGTATAACCTATTTGTAATCCATCAGTACTATGTTTTGAAATGTAATGGTAATCTCCTGTTTTACCAATGTGTAATTTACCTTCAGTACCTATATTCCCTAAAGTATAGAATTTACCTGCGTTAAACATATCACCAGTAGCAGATCGTACATGAAAGATTTCTTTATCTGTATTGGTATTATATGCGCTTATAGCATGTTCATCATTATTAGTATCACCAACGTGAAGTTGTATTCCTCCTGAATCAGTACTAGTGCTGCTAAATCGAGCAACGAAGTGACCTCCATGAGAGTGACCAGCACCATCTCCGATGCTTGATCCTATATGTGTGTTTCGTATTGAGCGTCCTGCTTGCGCTCCACCAAAATTAGTTCTACCTACAAAGTCTCGTCCAAGATCTTTAACACTATCTACTGCAGTATCAACATAAAGTTTTGTAACAAGACTTGTGGGTGATGTACCAGTTTGGGTTAGGTGCACATTTCCGCTTGACTCGGAAAAAGAAAGTAGTACCTTCGTTTTTGTTTTTGTGTGGTGTATAAAACTTAAATTTGTATTATTATATCCTCGTTGGAATGAGTAAAAATCATCGGCGTTGTGACCAATTGATATATTACCCTCAGTACCTATATTTCCCCTATTGAATATATTTCCAGATGCGTAAAGATCACCAGTAGCAGCTCGTACATGGAAGATTTCCTTATTAATAGAAGCATTACTGTTATATGCACTTATAGCATGTTCATCATTATTGCTATCGCTAACTTCAAGGGCTATTCCTCCGCCATCGCTGTTACTTGTAGTAGTAAATTTAGAAACAAATCCACCACCGTGTGTACTATGACCAACCAATGTTTTTGGTATTAAGCTATCTGCATGAGATGTTGTTCTACTATTCTGAGTTCCTCCAAAATCATATTGTGTTCTTCCTGCAAAATTAGAAGATCCAGCTCTTACATCTGCAATTACAGAATCAACATAAGATTTGGGAACTGCATCAGTAGCTTGTTTAGGAGTATAACCCAGTGTCAATCGAGTCTTCACAAAACCAAGACCGTCACGATCAAAGTAACACACTTTAGATCCAGCTTTACCTACTGCAATTGTTCCACCGTCGGCATATACATCAAAGGTTGTTAATCCTCCTCCCCAGCCTTCTGGAGTAATTTTGCCTTTTTGTATAATATCTCCACCTTCTTTAAGCAAAATACTACCGTCTACATAAAGTTTATATCCGGTATCTACATTTTCAACAGTTCCCCCAATTTGAGCGTTACCATTTTTATATTGTCTAAAACCATTATTCCAGTGCCAATCTGTGTTTCCATTATTTCTGGCTGCAAGTTCAATAAAATCTCCTGGAACAGTATTATTTTGTCTACTATGTAGAATCCATTGGCTAAAATCCTTACCGAATTTCACATTATTACCGGTGTAAACATCTCCAGCTGCAACAATGTCTGAATCGGCTTGAATACCTTTCTTACTAACGATATTTCCTCTATTCGCTGTTACGGTGCCAGTACTACTAAATGTTAATATGCTTGATGATCTATAACCAGTTCTGCTCCCACCACGACCAAAAAATCCGCCGCGAGGGCTTGAATCGCTTCGTACACGACTTACAATTGCTGCATCTCCATTCGGCTGATCGAATGCGTTAAACATCCATGCGTGAGTAGTATTCGCAAGTGGTCTTAACTGAATTGATCCACCATCTGCATCTATACATACGCTACCTGCTTCAGTTGATTTACCTCCAATACATAAGTCATAATCTGGATCACTTTCATTAATACCAACTTTATCACTTGAGGTAATAGTTACTACTTCAGTGCCGGTGTTTGTACCCTCATTTTCATGAAAGAATCTTAAAGATGGGGTGGCGGTACTACCATATACATCAATATTCCAATAGCGACTATCATCAGATGCTCTACTAAGTCCAATCTGTCCACCTTCGTCAGTACCATTTTGACTTTGTACAGTTAAAGTTGGTATTTCATAATAACCAGTAGATGCATTCAATACGAGTGCTCCTCCAGTTTCTACTTTATCATCTACGTATGCTTTATTAACTAAAGCTAGAGGATCACCAACACTTTCAATTTTCTCCTTTGTTAAATGTAATTTACCACCTTTATAAATTTCTACGATCGAACTACGATTAATACTTAAAGCCGGTGTTCCATTACCGACAGCAGTCTGAGGACCAATCTCCATTCGGTCTATTGACCTACTATTCCAAATACCATATCGTTTAGTTTGTCCATCTGCATTAGATAAAACAAACTGTGGATAGCTATTATTCATCAATAATAACTTATTTGAACCTTTAATATTTCCATCAACATCAAGTGATTGTGTTGGATTATTTACACCAATACCAAATCTACCAGCTTCGTCAAATCGACCAGATTCAATAACATTATACCCACCATCATCGCTATCTTCAGCTCGTAAGAAAAGTATTTCACCAGCTGTACCATTTGGTTGGCTAAACTTAATAGCTGACGATCCTCTTAAGTTAGTTCCCTTTGCTTCAGTACTTCCATTCAAACGAAGATTACCACCAACCATGGCAGAATTATCATTAGTTGATAGGAAAGCATGCGCTTTAGTATTTCCGCTAAATTGATTAACCCAAACAGTACCTGCAAATTGTCCTGAAATTCCTGCATCCTCACCACTTACAACAAACGGTAATGAACTACCAGTACTTGGTCCAACAGATAGCGTACTAGGAACACGCACTTGCTTATTAGTCATTACCGAAAGTACCGGTATTTCGTCATAAGTATTTTTAGAAGCATTCCACCTTCCGCTTGTTATATTAAATCTACCGCCATTAGTATCAAGTGCGTTTAATAACCATCGGTGAGTTTTATTTTTAAGCGGTCTTAAACTAATTGCTCCTCCTTGTGCATTAAGAGCTACGTGACCAGCTTCAGTTGATTTACCTCCAACACATAATGCATAATCCGGATAATCTACTCCGCCGATTCCAACTTTATTGTCAACATTTAATTGACCGCGAATTCGAGTTTGTTTATATAAATCAATTAAATCCGTTTTAAGATATATGATTCTAGTAGTATCTTGTGCAGCATCTGCTTTTACATTGTCTTTAAGTTCAAGTGACATCGCAGCAGTAGTTGAATCAACCTCTGCGGTAATCCGTGCTGATGATCCTGCTTTAGATGGTATAGCTTTAGTGTGATTAAATGCTATATTAGCATTACCATATCCATCGTTATAAGTAAGAGCTATTCCACCCTCATTTGGAAAAGCTTCGACATAACCAGAAGTTCTTAAATTTCCATCTACATCAAGTTTTGCTCCCGGGTTTGTTATTCCTATACCAACATTACCAGCACTTGTAATACGTACTCTTTCATTTGAAGAAGCAATAATATTACTGTCTTCTCCAGTAAAGAATCGCATTGAGTTACCAGCATTATGATATTGAATCTGACCTGATTTGTGGCTTTGACTATCTCCAAAAGTTACTGCAGCATACCTACTATCTTTCGACTGAATAGAAATAATGCTATTATCATCGGCAGTTCGAACACTTAATTGACCTTTAGGACTTGAAGTTCCAATACCAACCTCACCGTCAGAAGTAATCCGCATTTTTTCAGTAAGCGGTCTAACATTTTTAGATGTATAAAATATCAATGAAGAATTAGAATTAAGATCAACAGTACTTTCTGAAACAGAAGCTATACGCGATGCTAACCATGTATCTTGAGTTGAGAAGCCCTCATCATATACACCAGGATCTGAAGCAGTTGTATCTGGATTATAAAAATCGATTGAAGGACCAGATCCTTTATGGTTTGATGTACGTGGAGAGTTTGAATTTGTAACTCTTAACTCCAACATAGGAGTTACTTCATTTTCAGTATACTCCTGTTCCCATCTAGATTTTTGAATATATGATTTAACTCCGTCTACTGTTTGATCTCCAACGAGCATAACAGCAATAGTTGGAAATGCATCCATCTCGTCATATATATCCTGAAGATTAAGCTTAATCGAATTAGTCTTAAGTCTCCATTCGTTAAATGTGTCAGTTTCAAATACGTCTATAAAAAGTTCTTTTCGTGCCATAGCTCTATTTATTCATTTTAACGAGAAGTGTTTTAACTAAATCTTTCAACTCAGATACTTCGTTTTTTAATTCATTAATTTGTTCTGCAGATTTTTTATTATATTTCTTCCTCATTAATGCTGCTTTATATCCAGCAGAGTCATTATTGAGTATTGCATTTGTTGTTTGATCACGCTCAAGTGCAGTGTTTTCTTTTACTATTAATCGCATCTTAAATAGTTGCGATTGCTCTGAAGTCTTTTACCATAGGAACAAGAGCGTGATCATCCGATGTTAATACAATTTTAACTTGGAATGAATTAAACAATGGTAAAGGATTTTGGCCGGCCGCGGACTCAGCCGCGGTGAGTGAGAAATCCTCTGTATATTTAATTTCAGCATAGTCACCGAAATCTTTAATAGGTATTGGTGTTTCTGGACCAATTTTAGTAAATGGAATATCTTCAATATTATCTTCCGATCTTTTAAATCGAGCATAGACTAATACGTTGCTGTCATTATATGGTCTATGAATATTTAGATATGAATCTAATCTATCTGAAGGATTATTTAGAACAACCTCTTTTGTCATATAAACTGCCAATGCAGTTCCATGATCAGCGGATAATTCTGTATTTGTCGTATCATCAGTCTCGTCCGTCTGAACTACTGATTCGCTATTAATAATGTTCTTAACAGCAATAAGAGAAATTCGATCTAAGTCAATAAGTGGCGTGATCTTTGTATCATTTGTTTTTAAAGTTACTCTGATTTTTATGTCGTTATTGCTTACGATCGGCACATCTTGCGGAGTTGAAATATAGTAATTTTCATTTGGAATAATCACATTGTAATCGCTACCTGCATTGGTAGAAATTTCAAACAAGATGTCTGTTTCTGGATGATTTACAAAATCAGTATTCAGCATAATCTGAGAGTATTCGAGAGGACCCTCAATCTCGTCAGAGCCGGCAGCCTCTGTATCACTACCAATACCAACAGTATCTAATATGATAGAACCTTCAGCTACATACTCAGCTCTACGAAGTTCCATCTTAAAGTCCTTCATTTGATCAGCTGTCCAAGTAGAAGCATTCTGCGATTTAAACGAAACACCTAAATAAGGATTCTTCGAGATAAACTCTCCAGTTGTAACATCATCTTTACCTACTTCAGATAACCACTGACGATATTGAGCCGAATTTGATTCTGTAACAATAGCGTATTCAGTACCAAACTGTAAGAATATGGGTGAATCAAATGTAAATGTAGTAGGTGTGGCTGCAGTAGGACTCGTATTTACATCGCCCTTTTGTTTAACTACTTCACTCAATGGAACAACTCGCTGTGTAGGATAGCCATTCTCTACTTCAACTAAGTACATTTTTAAAGGAATGTTTTTAGTTGGAACAGTACTAAAATATAAATCAATTTCTCTAATATACAAACCATTAGGATTTTCTCCAACAACAAAAGATTGCGCAAGTGGATCGTGGTATACAGTCTTTATAGCCTTTTTCGTAGTCTGTGTGCGAGATTGCGAAACTCTCTGTGTACGTCTAACGATCGATCGAGTATTAACAACTGTACGTTGCTTCGTTTGCATTTTACCAGTTGCAGTATATACTGCTTCTGCGCTTGTTGTTGATTTTGGATCACTCGCTGCTGCACCGTCACTCAATATAAACTTTCTTTCGCCAGTTTTAAATTGATGTTCACTATTATTTGGAATTAAAAACCATCCGTAAACTTCTCCACTATCATTAGTGATAATGTCTCCACCAATTCCGTCGCTAACTAAATTTGAAGTGGTATGGCGAGCTCCGTGATAAACTCTTACTGTAGCATTATTTGACCATTCTTTATAATCAGCTTCTACAACACCTGTTGCGTATTTAGTAATATCTACTCCGTCAAAGAAAACCTTTAACTTCGTATTTGGTTTAAATAGTTGACCTTTAAAGTAAACTTTACGTGCACGAATAAATGGCACAAAGCTAACAGAAATAACTCTATCATCTTTCACTTGACTTACTGTCTTAATAGAGGCAGTTGTTCTAATACCTTCTCGTGTTTGTTTTGAATCTACTTGGCTCCAAGTGGTATCTTTAAATCTTCCACTTCCGTCTGGTGCAAATCCTCTTCGACCTGGACTAATTTTTCCCCAACCTGTTGCTTTAAATTCAGAAGTTCTTGTAGTTTTAGGTTTTCCAGTCCAAGTTGTTTGCCATGAATTCCACTGTGTACCAAGTTTATTAACCCGATTAACCTCAGCCTGCATTTCATTTAGATTGCCACCAACATTATTGACAATATCAGGAGCGCGGCGAGTTTCAAGCCATTCATCAGAAGATGGGGAAAGTTTAACTGATCCTAACCATGTAGCAACATCGTATGGATTAACGCTAACACTAACACCTGCTTGCAGTTGAGATATAAATGCTGGACCGTCAGTGTATGCTAAAGTTGCTAATCCGTCATTAACAACTGTATTAGTTAAAAGATTTTTTGTAAGTGGAACACTTCGCGTTTCAAAGTATGGGCGAAGTAGATGCTCATCAGGATCCATTGAACAATTATAATGTTCATCATCAACATATCCAATCAAGTGTCCAGCAAAGCTGTCAACAATAATTCCATTTTTAAACCTATCATACGGCGCGTTTGCATCTGTATCAAAAATTTGTTTTCCTTCAGCTTCTTTTTCTAAAAGAGATAGAGAAGTATAATATTCTAAATTCTGAATTCGTGTTTCAATACCACCAATATCGCGCATTGTGTACCTACGATTATCAACAAAGTCTGTTGTAATATTTGTGTGGCAGAATGTAAACGCTGGTATAAAGAGAGTATAAAGATGCATCGCAGTCGAAGGAACATCAGGTGCAATAGGATCAACAGCTGGAACTCCGTTTATGAGTTTAAACTGACCATCTTTTGTGACAACTAATTTGTCAATGCGTGAAAGATAATAATCTATCTTTGAATCAATTGTGCTATTAGGATCTAAGTGTGTACCACTGTCGCTATCTCCTTCTTTGGCTCTAAAATCTAAACAATCAGAAAGTCGTAATTCTTTATAGTTAGGAATTTCTGAGTAATCTACATCAGTAGTTGCTACCTTGTATGAATTAACTGAAAAATAATCTCCAGTGCTAGAATGACTAAAATATGTATAAGATATTTTAAGACCACCAGTTCCATTTCCACTCGCTGTTATTTGAGCACCAGTATATTTAATGCTTCCTAGCTTATAACAACCATCTCTTTGACCGTTATCTAAAACTAAATCAGCTGTAACATCATTTCCTTCATAATCTTCTGCCGAAGTTATTGCAATAATATCATGATTAGCTAAAGTAGTCGTAAAATTTGTATTAACATTATTTCCGTCAGCTACAAGCACTTCATTTGTTACTGTCTGCTTATCTTTTCCTTTTTCAGTTAACGTTGTCCGAACCGAAGCAACAACAAGTGTAGTATAAGATCCAGTGCTATCCATTGACGACACAGTGAGTCTAGCGAGTGCATTATTATTTTCGCGTGATACAGCAGATACAGCACACTCGTTGCCGGCTGTATCAAATACGATAAATGAAGCAGGGCCGAATTCTTCAAATTTTCCACCAGCTGGCGCGCTAATAGTAATTTCAGTAGCACTTACTACGGACCCAGTAAACAGCTTTCTTTGAGTAAACTCAGGTCGATCATTAACTTCTTGTTTAATTTGTTTAATAAGATTAGCTGGAAGTGGATATATCGGCCGGTTATACTGTGCTTCGAATAAACCTATTTGAGATTGATCAATAGTAAAGTCAAAACCGCTGGATGGAGAATCAACTTCTATTTTAGTTGCGCCTGTCAAAGAAGTATATGAACTTTGAAATTGAATGTCGTAAACATATAGCTTATACTCTTCAACAAAGCCTGCCCCGGATGAAAGGATTTGTTTTTCTAACGAACGTGCTTTACATGTAGCAAGCGTACTGGTACCGTTTGTAATATTATATACAGTATCTACATCAAATGAAGGTGCTCCGCCTGTAATATCAGTACCTTTAATATATGAACCTTGCGTGGCGTTACTATATGATTGTTGATATCCTGAAGTTTTGCGTGCTCTTTCAGCAATCACTTCAACTCTTTCAGGCTCAGCAATTCGATATCCATCAACATAAGCAATCGATGGTTCAACACCAATAGAGAATCGGGTTTTACCAAATTTTATTTTATTTGCATCGCTAACTGAAGAGAGTGTTACTGAAGGATCGTTATCATCAACTACTTCTGAAATATCTTCATCTGTAATTACAATATCGCTATCGTTCATTTGAGTTGTGGTGTATACACCTCGACCGCATAGAGAATCATTCTCATCATCATTATAGAAACCCTGAATATCGATAATATATGGTTCTAATGCATAATCACCGCTTTCTTCTCGAGTACGCTCTGCTAATATATCGCCAACTGAACTTAATTCTGGGCGAGCAACCTGAACAACTGCATTATCATCAATTTCTAAAAGTTGTAATATGTTCCCTACTGCAATTGTTCCATCATCAGCTAAAACCTCAGAAGTCTCCTGAATAAATACTCCATCTAATGAAGGAGAAGGCAAATTCTGACTTAGCAATGCTAACTGAAGATCAATAGTATAACGATCTGCACCAGGTGCAGTTTCATTTGGATAACCAGCTGCGTTATCAAGTAATGACGAATCATCTTGATAATTTAAAAGCTTTTCGATTACCTTAAATACAACCTTAGCATTAACAAGGTAATCTTCTGAAGGAACCTTTGCATAAATCTCTTGATCATCACTATAAACAAATTGTCCTTTAACAAAGAATATACCCTTTTCTGATTTTGCATGAAAGGCTTTTCCTACACCATCTGCTAATACCGTAGCAAAATCGTCTCCAACAACATAGTATGGATTACCGCTTGCATTTAGAATTGAATTACCTAGTTCTATAGTTTGTCCAGCTTCATATTCTTGAACATTTTCGCCAGCTACTACTACAGAATCAAGATATTTAACAAAAAGCCGATAAGTATTTTCTGCAGTAAGAGTTTGAATATATAAGACTTCAGCATTAATATGAGTCACCTGACCACCTAATACTGCTAACCGAATCGATTTAAGTTGATCAAGATTATCGAATACTTCAGAAGCGTTAGTTATATCTCCAAGAATATCGACATAGTGTAGAGAACGATCTACAGTTGCTTCTGTAGCTAATCCTGGAACTGGACCTTCTTTAAAAACTCCTTTACCCAGTTTGTCAATTTGATTTTGCAGAATAGACTGCATTTGGTTTAGCTCACGTACTTGTACGCTAACACCAGGTTTAAAAAGAATTCGAAGAAAGTTCTTTTCCTCAGCAGTCTTATTATTAAAATGTATATCTTTTACGCCGAAATCATCGACATACGGTTGCTGATTGTAGGTTTTTATAGCCATTAGAATTGTATAACAAGTTTAACTTCATCGGTTTGATTATAATTTCTATTTATAGGCTTTCTATTCTCGTAAAAGAGGACTTCACCAGTTTCAGGTGTATATTCAGGATTTCCTATGCTGTCGATTTTATATCTAATTCCATCAGAGAATCCACTTAAAGCTGTAACTGTTAAACTACCATTGGTAGGCTCATCAGCCGCGCTAAACCTTTTGAAGTTAACCATTGGAGAACTATTTTGGTGATAAAAGAATCTGTTGTTTACCGAATCAGTATAATCTAACCATGCTCTTGCACCGGTTTCTTCTTGTTCAATAATAAAGTCTCTACCAAGATACTCTGACCTCAATGGATTTTGTTCGAGTGCTGTAGAGATTTGTATATATTTTAAAGCGTCGTAAGCTTCTGTCTCAGCATAATCTCCAGCGCTATCGTCTACAACAACTGTACCTTCACCTGCAGCATTTCTTACTGGATTTTTAATTAAACTAATTTGTCGAACATCGACCGCAAAACCAACTGGTGCTTCTTCATCAACTGCACCTATAAAGTCAACTGCAATACCAGCATAATAAGATGGAAGATCGTTATCTGGATATCTTCCTAATCCTTTCTCAGGCAACATGAATGGGACAATATCAGCAGTACTGCTAATTGTTCCGTTAACCTTAACTTGAACAGAAGCTGATATATAACCTGATAACCAGTCGGGTGTATTACTAGTATTTACATATCGAATAGACTCGATACCGTTATCTCCCCATAGAATATCAAAATTTGCATAAATATCGTCAGTACTTTGAGGTAAATCACCCTGTTTATATATTACAGCAGGAGGTGCTGCTATAATACTTTCATCTGCATCGGTATCTCTTGTTGTACCTTGAACTATGATTTCAGTTACATCCGGAAGAGCGGTAGCTCCGCCTCCATTGTTGATTTTAAAATCATAAATCAATCCACCAGTAGCAGTAAATGCAGCATCATAAACTTCTGAAACTGGATAAGTATAATTTACAAACTGATCGGTGTAAAATTTAGAATCTTCATCTAAAGATGTTACGTACGACCAAATATAACCTGACGCACCATCAATTGTTCGTGGTCGACCGTAAGTTAGATATGTGTTTTCTCCACCTGTACCAGAAGGAATTGCTGTAGATGATACTACAACTTCACCATTTTCGTCAACATTCGAAAGACAAAGATATATACGATCGTTAGAAGTAACATAACAAGGATAGTATGCGACTCCATCGATTGTTTCATAGTCAAAACATTTTGGATCGGTTGGATCATATGTTTTATAAATTCGATCAAACGCCCAATTATTTCTTGGAATAACATTAAACACCGCTGTCGTCTTTGTTGAAACCAAAATCATCAGATTTTTTAAGACATCTATTTTGTTAATATCATTATCTACAGGTAAAGGAGCAGAAAACTGTCTACTATATTCTGTTATTTGATTGCCTAAAGCATCTGCTGTATCGGGCCAACTATCAGTCTTGCCTAGACCTATAAAGTAATCATCTCCAGGAGTTGAACCTTTAATATCTTCGATAAATAATGCTCTCGAGTTTTTTCTAAATTCGCTTGTAATTATTGCTGCCATATCTTTATTTATATAAGTTTGTAATGTTGTATGCTGTTATTTATAACATCCCCCATGTTTACGCTTTGGGGAACCATAAAAACCATCCATGTATTTTTTTGTTTAACTGGTTTTATTTCATGAATCTTTGTAGGACTAAATTCTATAGCACTATATTTGGGTACAATATATTTATCATTATCAATAATAATACTATTTTCACTTGTGAGAGCTATTGAAAAAAATTTACCAATAGGTTTGTTGTGAATAGGCTTTTGCCAATCGTCTTGAATATCTAAGAAGTCACCCTTTTGAAGTTGTAGAACGTAATGTACAAGAATATATTTCCAAATTCCTAGTTTAGTTCCTAAATATTTTACTGATTCATATGCATGCATATCATTTAAAAACCTTGCAGTTCGGATATATTCATACGCAGACAAGTTGTTTCTATCAGCGCTGCCTCCAGTTCTACGACCTACATTAGCAGCTCTTTTAAATCCCATTTTGTTACACACTTCTAAAAAAGAGTCTAATGTTTCCTGCGCAAAGCTGACATCGTGTATCATAGTGGTAGACTATAAATAAAAATTACGCTGTATCTAAGAGAATCTGTCGGTGGAACCCAGTGAATAGGGTTAGTGCCATTAAACATGTAGCCTCTACCTTTTACATCAGAGAATGATTTTGTCATTCCTTTATTGTCTGATTCTAGTACTGAAACTTTATTGTAAAAAGAATTGGGATCACCGAACACTAAATAATTATTTTTATTTGTTTGAAGAGGAACTGTTACTGTATACAACGAAGTACCTTGATCTTTATGTGGTGGTATGTATTCTCCTGCTTCATACTTATTAATTTGAATCTCATATGGTGAAAATCCATTAACAAGCTTATCGTTAAAATATTTATTAAAAAAATCAGGATAATTATTGTGCGTAATACCTATTGACTTATATTTGCCTATTTCGTGTTTTAGTCCGTAGTTAGGCGAAAAGCTTGCACGATCATTTAAAGATTTGTCTGAAACAAAACGAAGTATATCATCGCACTGCTCTTCAGAAATAAAATCTTCAATAATCGTTAATTTATGCTCAATTTCTTTTAAATGATTGGCATATCTATCCATTAATAATGTTCTCCAGCCTGATCTACATCATTACTAGGGTCTTGGTAAGATAAGGCACTAAATTTATCTTCCGGCCCTATTAACTCGTGTATTCCACCATCCAATCTTTTAGCTTGCTCATTCCACAAATCTCTCCTAGTTTTAAAAACAAAACTGTCATCTGCAATATATGCATCTTTATATCGTCGGTTAGTATCTCGCCTTGCCTCAATAAATGAGACCATTTGATTAAACTTTTCAACTTCTTCTCCAGATACGTTATTATCGGCAACAACCTTTTTTAATAGATTTGTTAGAATATTGAGTTGTGAAAACCATGGATATGATTCCTTTATTACTGCTCCTGCTTGATCATCTACTGCCTCTTCATCAATAAACGTAGGTAGATCACTTTTAGCCATAAGTTCACCGGTATCATAATCACCATACCATTCATGTGTGGTAGCATTAAACTTCATTACTTTCCACTTATAATATGTGCTATCTAGTCCAGATGTGTCAGTAGTAACGAGCATTGAGATATATGCACCAGATACTTTATTAAATAGCAAAATCTTATCTTGACTATTATCTAATATCTCTGCGAGTTTATCGTTAAGATTGTCGCCTTCTTCGAATGTTATTTCGCTCATAATTTTTTATTTATTTTATTATTTATAGACTTTAAGAATAAGTATTCCATTGGTGGTTTATTGTCCAGCTCGCATTAGGATACGTTCCAGAAACTTTATATATGTAGGCTCTTTCTCTATCTCTATATCCAGATCCATTACCCCAACCGTAATGTTCGTAATATCTACTTCTAACCATAACACGATGTCCACTTTTAACTGTACTGCCGAGCTGTCCTTTAGCCCAAGTAATCTGAGCAGCCGTCGGGTTTCCTTTAGTTCTTCCTTGACCATATAAATCAACATAATGCAACAAGCTTTTAAAAGTAAGTGCATTTGTAATTTCGGTTTGTACATATTCTGCAGTAACTGTATTTTCAGCAACTTTATCATCTACATATTCTTTTGTGACAAGAGATCTATCGTGTTTATTAATAAGAGTTTTTGTTAAACTACGAGCAATAACTTTACCGTCACTAAACAAAGCAAGTACGTCGGTGTAATCA
>Ga0181401_1000707_pt1 | contig 13678 bp, 2 predicted proteins | sample 24SPOviralmetaG_FD_130130 | JGI IMG/M metagenome (GOLD analysis project Ga0181401, IMG submission 130130) | Marine viral communities from the oligotrophic San Pedro Time Series (SPOT) site, San Pedro Channel, CA, USA - 24 SPOT_SRF_2011-07-20 | ecosystem: Environmental > Aquatic > Marine > Strait...
AACCTAAGTTTACAGGAGGCAGAGGGTGCTCAGCAAGCAGCACGAGACGCAGAGAGTGCAAGGGTGTCGGCAATCGGAGAAGGTATAGAAGGAGCTATAAGCACTGTAGGGCAGGCGGCATCAATGGTACCACTATATAGTAAAGGAACGGCAGCTAAAAGAAAAACAGCAATGGCATCAATAGAGGGCAAGGAGGGTGTAGCAGACTTTAATAGAAAGGAATTTTTACAGTATGAGAAAACTATGGACCCTTCTATGTTAAGGGAAGCAAGGGCTGATGATAATTATGTAAATACTTTGCAGTCATCAAAGTTTGGTTCAAACATACAAAGTGCTCCTTATATTTTTAATATGGGTGGAGTAAGTGCCGGAGTAAGTGCCGGAGTAGGTAATGAGGAATATCAACAATTTTTGATGTTTCAAAAAATGTTTCCTGATTTTTTTAAAAAAAAATAAGATAAGATTAATATATGGCTACTTACTATAAATACGTAGAGCGTAACGCTAAGGACAGAATAAATTGGAACGAGGTTGGAAAGAGTGTATCTGATATGCTCAAAGAAGAGGCGAAGGTACGTCTCGACAAAAAGGCTGAGATAGATGAGAACTCAAGACAGTTTGGTATCGAGCTTGCCAATGCACCTGTAGGAGATTACGACAACGGAAACACATTTATTAATGAGTACACTACAAATATGTCAGAGTATAGACGTATGCAGGACAACCTATTAAAGTCAGGTCAGTTAAACTTGGGAGACTATGCCCGTAACCGACAGAATAATACAGATGGTACAAAGCTAACATTTGAACTTGGTCAAGCATATCAAGATGCATATACAGAGAAGATGGATAGGTGGAAAAGCGGTGAGTCGCAATACCGAGAGGTGTATGAAATGGAGTCGGTAGAAGGATTAGCCAATATGAGAACCACGGGTTCTTTTATTAATCCTACCAACGGAGTGGTAAGCCTTGCTACAAGAGATAAGAATGGTGGGCTTGATATGAACAATACACGTACCGCAGCAGAGATGTATGGTAGTATTAAAAGAAACTATGATGCCTATGACGTAAACGCAACAGTAAAAAGCGAGGTAGACTACTTGGGAGATTATATAATCTCCGACCTAAAACAAGCATTAAGTTCAAGGAAACTAAGCAGTGTATCACAGCTTACAGACCAAAAAGAAGCACCGGGATATAAAATTTGGGAAAACGATACTATTAGCTCAATGATGGCTGATACAGACCACATCACATCGATGCTTACTAATAATTTATTACAGACCCCAACGGGAGATAAATATACGTTTACAGATAATGAGACGGATTTCATTAATGACAAGTCAGGTACATTAATATACTTAGATAAATCTGTAGATGCTGCAGGTAAGCCTGTGTTTAAGCCTGACCAAGAGAAGGCTGTTGAAGATTTTTTAAGAAACAGGATACAGCAACAGATTGATGTGAAGCTTGATATTGACACAGCAGGTTATAAACCACAGGCGACACCAAAAACACCAACCCCACCGGGTGGAAGTCCAACAGAAGTAGTTGATATGAGTTTCAATATGTTAAAAGATATTTACTATGGTGATAAAGAACAAGTAGCTGCTGCTGAGCAATATTTTAGAGATAACATAGATGGTGCAGTTAAAGTATTTAAAAATAAAGATATTATAGAGGTTTATTTTAAAGATGGGTCAATGAAACCGGTTACTATGTTGGATACAAAAGGTGAAGTTATAATGCCGTTTGATACATTTGCTGAATCTGCCACATTATTAACAGGAGTTTCAAATATAGCAGAGGCAGTAGACCTTGCGGGAGGAGTACAATACGGAGAGGTAATAAGTGTTAAAGCCACTAAGGACCCTACATTTGAATTGGTTACTTTTAAAGGGGGAAGAGAAGAAATAAGAAGAGCCACAGAAGGCATTACTGCGGGGACTACTATACAGCTTGGTTCACAAGTAGGAACGGGTAAAGGTGCTTCCACAACATATGCAGAGGACCCTAAGACAAATCTTGAATTAGCAGTGGATTACGTGAGAGGAAATATATCATTAGATTTATTTGACAACACAACACCTAATGATGATGATGTCGGCAAGAAACTTGGGGCTATACTTCAACCATTTGGGTTTGAAGTTACTGTACCAATAGACCCGAGGTCTGTAATAATAATAAAGAAAACTGTAGATGGAGTTACAGAAGAAACCGGGAAAATTTTTACAAATAAAGATGACCCGGCTGAGGCACAAGCTTCAATGAATCAAGTTATAAGATTTGTTACAGGACTTATTAATGAAGCAGATGCAGATGCGAAAGAAGTATTTTTGAAGGCTTCAAGCAATATGGGTAAGTATGACAAATAATAATAACATAAAAAATAAATAGAATGCCTAATAAAGATGCAATCAAAGACGCTTATAAATTATTTGTAAGTAATGGATATGGAGATTCAGAATCAGATTTTTTAGTTTTAATGAATGAAAATAATGAGGCTCTTGAAGACGCTTATAAATTATTTGTCAGCAATGGATATGGAGATTCAATAGAAGATTTTTCTTCTTTGATGGGCGTAAACTCAAGTTCAGATGTAGATATTGAAACTGTTCAAGAAACAACACTTACAACACCAACTGAAAAAAAAAAAGAAGAAACCGATTCTCTCGTGGTGGAAGAGAATATACAAGCTCCTTTGGATTCTCCTTCACAATATACGGAAGAGAATATTACATCGGAATCTTATCTCGATAAAAGTACTTTTGATGCTTCAGACCCATTTTCTGAAACACCACTCTCAGAAGAGTACAGTAAAGATTTAATTGAAAATTCTTTTCAATCAAGCTTGTCTTCTATAGATAAAGAACTTACATCTGATAGGTCCGAGGAGGGGGTTGTAAGCGAAATGAATTACAAGTTTAAAGACTATGGTTTTAATTTTGAAGAAGCCGGTCCTTTTGGGGATGCTATGATTGTAACATCAGACCGACTTGATGAAGATGGAGAACCTAAACAACTAAGAGTTCCACTTGATGCTTTTGGAATACCATTTACTAATATAGAGTTTGGTGCTGAGAAAAGAGCCGATGAATTAAAAAGTTTTTTAAGTGAAAATAAAATATCTCCTGAAAACAAACTTGAAAAAGAAGTATTCAAAGAAACTTTTAAACTTAATAAGATACAAAACGATAAAGAATTAAAAGCACTTAACGCTTTGTTCAATGTTGAAGTAGATAGATTTCATAATGATATAAAAAGTTATACTGCAGAAAAAATTAGGTTAGATGAAATTTACCAAAATTCTTTTAGTGGTCAAGACGTAGAAGAGTTAGACCAAAACCCCAACTATAAATTATGGCAAGACGCTAACGAAAGGCTTTCTATGGTTGAAAGTAATATTTTAAAAAGACAAGAAGTCTTTCAACAACAGGGTCCTTTATTTAAAGAAATGGTAGGTGAATATACTGTGATGAAACAAAAGGAAGGTGATACCTTTGGTGCAAACATAGGAAGATTAGCTTATTCATTGCTTGGTGGTGTCGCAGGGTTTGCTGATTTTGGTTACGAAATGGGGTCAGGAGTTGTAAGTGGAATTGAGGCAGTAGCAACTTTAGCAAAAGGCGATGTATATGCAGCAGGTAAAGGAAGGTTTAATGCTGATGAACACGTTGAATATGCTGTTGAACAACTCGTAGCAAATCAAGATAATTTTTCAATAGATGACCTTAATATTTTAGGAGAAGATTATGTAGATGAAATTCAAGAAATAAAATCTATTATTAGTAACCCTGAATTAGATGCTTTAAAACAAAAAAGACTCGAAAGTTTATTAGAATCTTTTTATCCTGAAGACTTACAAGTATTATTAGAAAACATATCAGAGGAAGATGGAGGGAGTTTACACGACATTACTCGTGAAGTATTTAAACAAATAAATGTTAAAGGAATAGATAATTATGAGGATTCAGAAATAGGGGATAAAACAGTAACTGCACGAGAAAAAGCTAAGAGTGCTTTTTTGGGAGATGCTTATAATCAAAACCCATACACGGGGGGAGCAGGATTTAAAGCGAGATATTTAGAGCAGGGTATGAAAGGGATAGTAAGCAAAAGAGTTAGAGAATTTTTTGGTGAAGACGAATCAGATGAGGCTATAAGAAAAGCAATAAAAAATAACGGAAGTGATATTAGTAAAGCTGCTCACGGTGTGGTTGAATCTATACCTTCTTTTATTGGATTTGTAAAAACAGGACCAAAGGTAGCCCTTCAGCTTACTAAAAAATACGGTCCTGAAATAGCAAAAAAAATGTTAAAGGATAAAAGAAACTTTAATAAATTAACTCGTAGGATAAGATTGTTTGCTCAAACATATAATGGTCAAATGGAAAAAATGGCAATGAATCCAAACTTTGACAACATTAGTAAAAAAGAACAAACCATCGTAGCATTCCCCGTGTCTATTGCTACTGCTGTTTTAGAAGAAAAAGGTTTTAGAAATATTATAAACTCTAAAGGTCTTATTAATGGATTAGTAGCTCGTGCTTTAGGCAAGAGTACAATGAAAACAACAGGAAAAACATTTCGTGAGTTTGTTGTAAATGATATAAACAAAATAATAACAAACAAATATGGTCAGGCTGCTGCAAAGACTTTCCTTACTTTAGGTGCTGCAGGAGCTGCAGAATTTGAAACAGGTTTAATGCAAGCAATAGCAGAAAGAGGTGATGAATATCTTTATAATGCTATTAAAGAAAAAAGAATGTTTAATACGCCTGAAACTGTTACAGAGTTTTTTGAAAATATTTTATATCAAGGGTATTTAGAGGGCTTAGGCGGATTAATGATGGGCGTTCCAAGTACTGTGAGTGTTCTCGCTACCAACCCCAACGATTTAGATTTAGTAAGTGATGAAACATTTAATGTATTTCAGCAGATGGTAACAGACCCTAACTATGAAAAAATGTTTGAGAATGATTTACGTAGAAGGGTGCTTGATAAAGATGATGTCCTAACCCAAAAGGATATGGACAGTATGATGTATGAATTTCAAAAGCTAAAACAATTAGCTCCATCTATACCTTCTAACTATACATTAAAACAAAAAAGGATAGCACTAACATTACTAAAAGAAAAACAAAACCTTGAAGCAGAAAAAGAAGGAAAGGCACCTGAGTTAGTGGAGCCAATAAATAAAAGGATTCAAGAGATTAATGATAATTTAAAGGATATTACAAGAATAGCCTATGAAGAACAACAATCGGCAATAGAAGCAGAAGAAAGTATTACAGAGTATGGTGCAACTGAACCTAAAACAAAAACCAATTCTAAACAAGATGACGATATAACTGAAGAAGAAAAAGAAGACGTTGAACAGATGTTTGGTAAAGATGATAAAAGCAAACAAAAAGCAGAAACTTATTCCAATTTGTTTTTTAATCGTAAAAGAAAACCTAAAAGAAAACTAAACATTGAGCAGCAAGCAGTGCGTAATAAGGTAGTTAATTCAGCAGTTAATGCAGCAAAAGCATTAGGTGAAAGTATTAAAACTAAAATTGTATTACACGACTCATCTCAAGAGTTTTTTAAAGCTACAAAGCAAAGGGGAAGAGGTGCTTATGATTTTAACAATAATACTATCCATATAGATTTAAACAAAGCGAGTGAAACCACTTTAGCACACGAAGCATTTCACGCTGTATTGTTTCAAAAATTAGGTGAAGAAAATGTAGCTGCTGCAGTAAGTATGTTGACTAAAAGTATTATGAATGCTGTAGATAAAAATACTTTATTATATAAAAAAGCTGATTCTTTTTCTAAACAATATAAAGATAAAGGTGATAGTCTTCAGAATGAAGAAAGGTTAGCAGAACTATTTGCTTTAATGGCATCACAGTATGGTGACCTTAAAGTACCTGCCCAAAACGCAGTCATTAATTTTATTAAAAAAATTGCCAAAACTTTTGGGTTAGATAAGTTTATTAATATTGGGAATATAATAACTAATGATGATGCTTCTGTAATTAAACTACTAAATACTTTATCAGATAAGGTAGCTACAGGTAGAGAGATATTTACTGATGATTTAAAGATATTAGAAAAGTCTGAAGCCTATGGACCTGAAGGTGTGGCGGTAAATGTAAATCCTAATGCAAAGCCTGAAATGAGGGAGCAGAAGGCAGGAAGCATATATAATCTGCCTGTTAGTACGTTAGATGAATTTGCTAAAGCACACGATGGGAATATATATGTTATAACATCAGATGCAACCAAGCTTGGAAAAGATAAGAGAACAGGTAAGATGTTGTATGGTGGTTTTGGATATGCATCAATAGAAGAAAATAATAAAGATGGTGTAGGTTTTGCATCTCTTAATGACGCTACTGCTGTCAGAAATATGAACAAGCTCAAAAATAAATTTCCTGCAGGTACTTCTGTAGGTGTGGCTATAATGATTCAACAACCTGATGCAATGTATGGCAATCAATATGGTGCAGAATATTTTTATAATTCTATACTTAATCTACAAGAGAAAGACTCTGAGTCTTATAATTTGTTTTCTAAAGATATGGCTTCAAAAACTGTATCAACAATGAAGGGTCCTTTAAGTAAGGATACACAGGATATAATATTAGACCCTAAATCTTATACTGAAGAAGATTTTGTGGAAGCTATGAAAAAAGAAAACTTTGACCGAAGAAGAAACTATTTAAAGACTGTAATACCGAGCAAAGAAAACTTAAGAACAAATAAAAACACACCTGAGTATGTAAAAGCTTTTTTAAAAAATGGAACTAATACTGCATCCTTTAATATGGAGTATGGTGATAAAAAATTATTAGGAGAAAAATTTTTAAAAGAAAACAAGGGTGGTGTTATTGTTGGAGGTTTTACTTATGTTGTTCCAAAAGACACAAAAAGTTTAGTAGATAAAGTAAAAGATAAAGGATTCACTCATCCATTCTTTCAAGGTAAGGTTCCTTCTAAACCTAAAACTACTGTAGTATTTGATGGATTGTATCCCGTTAAAACTTCTATACAATCTTATATGCCTGAGACCACACTAATTGATAATACAAAAAAAGATATTATTAATCAAAGGGTAAGACAACAATTTACAAAAGACAGTCAATATCAAGAAAATAGGATTGAAGGAAAGCCATTAGAGGAAAGAACATACACAGACCTTAAAGGAGAAAACAAAATTCTTTTTAAATCAACCAATAAAAATTTAACAAAGAAAGGTAGGGCTGATGCTGTGTCTCAAATAGCTCAATCAAAGCCTCCATTATTTGAAAAGATAACTGAAGACATTACCGTTACTCCAATGATGAGAGAACAAAGAACCGGTAGTGTTTACTTTTCGAATACTTTAAAAGCAATTAATAATATTAAAGACACAAACCCTAAGCAACCTATTCAATGGATAAAAATATTATCTGATGTTCAAAAGAATGGGGGTGTAGCAGGTGTAAGTCAAGAGTTATCTTGGATAGGATTGGAGGACTATTTAAACGAGTGGCAGAGAGAGAATAAAGCAAAGTCTATTCCACAAGAAATTGTAAAACAATATATCACTGACAATCAGATTGAGATTGTTGAGGTTAGTAAGGGTACGCTACTTGAGGAGGATATGCTTACTGAAAAAGATATTGACAGATTAAATGAGTTAGAAAAGTTAGATGCAAAATATCCAAATGGTGAAATGGATGATTATATTGAGGATAGCTATGAGGAGTTTTTGATACTTTTAAACAGAAGAGATAATAGTTCTTTTGAAAGTTTAGAGGAAGCAAAAAGAGAAAAAACAATAGACGCACAAATAGCACAAAGAAAAGGTAATCGTGAATTGGCAGAAAAATTATTTAACGATAGTCAAAGATTAACTTCAAGGCAAGAAGTGTTAGAGTTTAGTAAAGTAGGTGGGGTAAGTAACCCTACAAAGTACGGTGCCTATACTTTACCTAATGGAGAAAGATACCAAGAGTTGTTATTGACTTTGCCTAATAATATTGCCCAAGATTATGAAGCTGTAAAAACTAACAAGTTACCTTCAGCCCCTTGGCAGTTAAAAAATAAATATACGGGAGAGGTAATAATAAATAAAAACTACACAACAGAAGAACGTGCTAAGACGGCTCGTAACTATCTCGTTCTCGAGGGTTCTTACAAATCCAATCATTGGTCTGAACTAAATATATTAGCTCACATAAGAATGAATGAACGTGTCTTGCCTAATGGAGAGAAGGTTTTATTCATAGAAGAAATCCAATCTGATTGGGCACAACAAGGTAAGAAGGAAGGGTTTGAAACTAAACAGGATGTTAAGTTGGACGGTTCTACTGTTATCATAGATAACGAGAAAGTTGGTACAATAACAAAGACTCCCTTTGATATTTGGATGGGTAAAAACCTTATGGAGGCAATGAATTATGACCCCATTGTTATTGGGAGGAAGCGTAGGCTTAAGGAAAGAAGGAAAATATATGAGGAGCAGTATGAAAAAAACCCTACATATATAGCTGAAGATTTTATAACAGGAGAGAGAGAGGTTTTTAATTCTAAGGAGAGTGCGTTAGATAGCTTTAAAAGAGAAAAGGGGATGCGTACACCCGATATGCCATACAAAAAGACTGACCAATGGATAGGGCTTGCTATCAGAAGGGTTATGAAGATGGCTGCTGATAAAGGCTTAGATAGAATAGCTTGGGTTACAGGAGAACAAAGTGCTGAGAGGTATGATTTGAGTAAGCAGATTGATGAAATCAAATACTTTAAGTATGGTGATGGAACATACTCGATAGAAGCTAAAAAAGACGGAGATTATGTTTTTAGTAAAGTCCCTGTTAAGGAAAGTGAATTAGAGAATATTGTAGGGAAAGAATTGGCTTTAAAAATGATTAATAATGAAGGTACGGAAAAGGCAGGGGAAGTTGATAAGTTTTTGGAAGGTGAAGGATTAGAGGTTGGTGGAGAAGGAATGAAAACCTTCTACAACTCTATAGTTCCTAAGGTGTCTAAGGCTGAGGCACAAAGGTTTGACAAGAATGCTGATATTGAAGTTATCGAAATAAGTCAAGGTAACGCAAAGAATAGTAAACAACTATCTATACCAATTACCCCCGAAATGAAAGAAGAGTTAGAGGGGGGAATAGGTGTGATGCGTGAGCAGAGAATGGCACCTAATGGCAAGCCAAGTAAACTAACTCCTAAGCAGTACGACATAGTGCGTACACCTGCGTTCAAGAGGTGGTTCGGTGATTGGCAAAACGACCCTGAGAATGCGAGCAAGGTTGTCGATGAGAACGGTGAGCCGATGGTTATGTATCACGGTAGTGCAGCAGATTTTAATGTATTTGACAAAAAGAAACTTGGCTCTTTAACTAATACTGAAATATCAAAAGCAGGTTTTTTCTTTGCATCCAATAAAGCAGCAGCAGACCAATACGCATTCATTGGAGGATTGCAAAACCCTTATTTAGAAAACAAACTTACAGAATCAAGAGCTTTCTTTCTAAACATAAAAAACCCATACAAGGGAACTAATCAAGAATGGAATGACCTTTTAAATTGGGCATCAGATGGCAGTAGAAAATATGACTCACCAACCGCTTTAAAGAAAGCAAATAAAGAATTTAAAGAATTTCTTTTAAAAGAAAATTTTGATGGTGTAGATTTTGATAATGGATTAGAGATTGTTGCTTTTGAACCTACACAAGCTAAACTTGCCGATGGTACTAACAAGAACTTCGACCCAAGCAAGCCGTCTATTCGTGAGCAAAGAGAACAGAAAAATGCAGGGAAAGAGATAGTTGATATTATAACGATAGGAAGAGATGCTTTTAGTGATAAGGTTTTAAAATGGTTTTTAATAAATACAAGGGGCTATAATGAAAAATTGGTTACAAGAATATTAGAAACTGATATTGATTTGTTTAATACCCTTCCAAAGAGTTATTCAAATTTAAAAGGAGGAGCATTAAAAGGAATTAACCTATTCAAAAAAGTAAAAGCATTTGAATCAAAACTTGTTAAACAAAATAAAAAGAAAAAGGTTAAACTAACCGAACAGGAAATAGCAACAAAAACTATTGAGTTTTTACAAGCTCAACCCGCATACATAAGAGAAGGGGATTCAAGTTCAATACCTACTACTCAGCAAGCAATGATGGAGGTGGAGATTCAAAAGAATGTAAGTACAAGACCAACTCAAAGTTTGCAAGAAAAACTTTCTGAAGCTCGTAGAGTTTTAAATATGTTGAAACGTAATAACAAAAATTTACAAAAGACTAAGATAGCACTCAGAAACTTTATAAGAAAGTCACTTCCTTTAGATGTGTATAGCAGACCTGATGTAAGAAAACTTATAGGAATTATAAATAAAGCAGAGGACGCAGTAAGTATGGAGGAACTATACGAAGAAGTAGCTGAGTTCGTTAATAAAAAAAATAATAAACGACTTGAAAAAAAGATAGACGATATATTAAATGACGACTATAAGAAAAAAGAAAACAAGTTAGTTAAAATTAAAAGCATTAGCCAAGGTATTGTAACAAGGATACAAAATATTAATAAAATATATCAAAACACAAAAAATAAAATCAAAGAAAATCCTGAAGAAACTGCTGATATTGTTGATGAAGTAATGCAGAATTTAAACAAAAAATTTAATGAGATAGAAAAGAAAAGTGTTCAAACAGAAGATGATATTAGCCTACGGACCGACCTTGTAGTTCTTATTAATTTACATAACGCATTGTTGATGGATAACAATCAAGCAAATAAAACAGGAAGTCTTGATGTTGCAGCCACTATACTTGAGGAAATGAAAAGTTATGGTAGGTCTGAACTAAAAGAAGATTTAGAGAAGTCAGCAAAAGAATATCAGAGACAAGCATCTGATTTGTTTTATGATATAACAGGAACTAAAAAAGATTTTGGAGACCCTAAAACAAAAGATGAAGTAAACCTTGAAAATGAAAAATTATTAAATCAAAAAAGAAACAGAGGCAAAAAAGTAATTAACAAATTTATAAATACAATTACAACTAACTTAGCTTCTTACTTTAATAATCAGGAAGCATTGCAGGGACTAATGGATTTAATATCACAACTCCCCGGAGATTTAGCCGGAGGTATATCTCAGACTTTAGTTACAGATAGGGTTAATGAATCAAGTAGAATGTATAAGTATAGGAAAATGAAGAATGAAGAGATTCTTGATTTAAAATTTACAGATTTATATGGGAAAAAATGGAGGGACACCGTAAGGGACCACGGTAAAATAAGCAAGGAGCCTACTTATATTATAGATAGTAATGAATTAAATGAAGCAAAAAGAATATTTGAAGAAAACCCAAATTTAAAAAATCGTTTAAGATTAATAAAAGCAAAATCAAAAAATGAAGTATTCTTAAGTCAAAATGAAATGATTTATTATTACAATCTTTATAAAGACCCTGCCAATAAAGAAACTTTTAGAAATACTTTTGGCGAGAACTATAAAGAATCAATGGAGCAGATTGAATCTAAGATGGAAGATAAAGTAAAAGAGTTTGCTGATTGGCAAGTGGAAGAATTTTATCCTTCTTTATATCTTCATTATAATAAAACATATAAGGCATTGTATAGAACAAATCTTCCGTGGAATGAATACTATTCAGGGATGATTTATAGAGAAGGAGTAGAACACGAACCACTTGATATGCTTTCTGATAAGTCAATAAAGTATACAAGTGTTGGAAGTTCTTCAACAAAAGCAAGAACAGATAGCAATAAGAAACTTAAGAAGATGAACGCAATGAATGTTATGGCTACATACCTGCGTGATATGGAATACTTTGCTGCTTATGGTGAAACAATAAGAGATATAAATAAACTATTTTCAAATAAACAAATCCAAGATGCTATAAAAATTGTTCACGGAGACTACGTAAATAGAATAATAAATAAAATGATAACTAAATTAGCTAATCAAGGTATTAGAAAAAGCAGTTTTGCAGCAGATGCATTGCTTAATATAATGAATAATTTATTTGTTCTTTCTCGAATTGGATTAAATCCTGTTGTAACAATAAAGCAGTTAACATCTATGATAACTTATGCTGATAATATTGGATATAGAAATTGGCTTAAATATGCTCTAAAAACTATTCCGGAAATTAAAAAAACATTTAAAGAAGTTTCCAAAAACTCAGTCTATATGAAAGACAGAGATAGACAATCTATAACAAGAGTCATTGAGAATTATTCTGTGGATGATATGGTGGAGTTTGTTCCAAATAAATATTGGGATTTTTATGTAAACTTTATTATGTATACCACTAAATTTGGAGATAAGGGTGCGATATACCTTGGGGGTATGCCGAACTACTTATACTATAAAGATATGGCACTCAAGCGTGGGATGAGTGAGCAACAAGCAATTCAAGAAGCTATCAGAAAGTTTGAAAGAGATACAAAAAATACTCAGCAGTCTCAAGATTTGCAAGATAAAGATGCTTTTCAAACTGATAATGCTATTGCACGGTCATTCAATATGTTTATGACGACACCTAAGCAGTACCTTCGTCAAGAAATAATTGCTGTAAGAAACCTATACAGGAAAGCTGCAGCTTGGGATAAAAATGCGGGTAAGGGGTCTCTTAAAGATAATCTAAGAACCTTATTAACTTATCACTTTGTGGCTCCTGCGTTATTTCAATACATATCTTTGGGGCTACCGGGGATATTGAGAGGTGTGAGAGATGACGATAAAGAAGATATGCTTAGAGCTATGGCTGTAGGTAACTTGAATGGTCTTTTTATTGCGGGTGATATGATTGCTATTCTTGCTGACGAATTACAAGATAAACCATATGCAGGTGAGACGATTAAAAGTATAGCCCCTTTGATGGCGTTGGAAAGAATAAAAAAATTATATGATAGGTACGAGAATACTAAAAACTTAGAGAAAAAAGAAGAAAACTTAAAGAAACTATACCTTGAAATAATAAGTATTCCAAGTCTTCCTGCAGTACAAGTTGATAGGTATTTGACAAATCTTGATAAAATTGTTTCAGGAGAAACTTCAGGTATTGGAGAGATAATGTTAAGAGGTTTTAACTTTTCAGATTATGTAATAGAAGGTTCAAAGCAACCCAAGGGTAGGTATATATTTATTCCTGATAAAATAAAAACTACCACTAAAACTAAATCTAAATCTAAATATGAAAAAGAGCAAGAAAAGACAAGGAAAAATGCCGCAAAAATGAATAATTTTTTAGGCAACTAATAGTACTTGATGTATCTAAACTCCTTCTGCTTGTCGTAGTATATCATAAGCTCCTCATCGTTAACGGCTCCGGCTCGTGGCTTACGTCCACCCCACCTGACATCACCTCTTAGGTGTGTTGGCTTACCGTATATGATGCCATCGTCACACGCCCATATGATGACAGGGTTTAGTCTCTTGTCGCATAGCTTTACTACCTTGCGTGCAGCCACAGGAAGTGGGTACGCAGTATCAATATCTCTGTACCTACCCTTGACCTCAGCGTATGCTATCAGCTCTCCCGACTTGTCGTATACCCTATAGTCTACATCATTGGGTCCGAGCTTTTTAAACGTGCCACCAAACCTGCTAACAAATTTTTCTATAGCTACCCTCTCTCGTTTTAAGTCTGTATTAGATTCG
>Ga0181401_1000709_pt1 | contig 13628 bp, 21 predicted proteins | sample 24SPOviralmetaG_FD_130130 | JGI IMG/M metagenome (GOLD analysis project Ga0181401, IMG submission 130130) | Marine viral communities from the oligotrophic San Pedro Time Series (SPOT) site, San Pedro Channel, CA, USA - 24 SPOT_SRF_2011-07-20 | ecosystem: Environmental > Aquatic > Marine > Strait...
AATCTTTCCACTTACACCTTTATCAAATAGAGTTAAATCATAATTGGTTTTATCTAAATCATAATGTTCTCCTTTTTGTTGAATCGTTGATGTTCTATTGTATTTAATTTTCATAGAGTGTTGTACTTTAATATTGAACCTAAATATACAACAATTTTGTAAATAAACCAAAGAGATAGTAGTTAGAGTGTGTTGTAATGTTATTTAAGATTAAAAGGAACACAACTTAGAGTTGTAACTACACTCTCTTTCGTAAGTGGTGGTTACTTTTGTATATTTGTAAGAGATACCTCAAAATAATTTAAGATGAATAGATACAATTTAGTTCTCAATCGTTTATATGAAGATTTAAGAAGAGAACGAAGTAATGTTGATAATGAGGAATTAGGAGATGTATATAAAGAGGTTATAGAACTCTATAATAAATCAATGGATGAGAAAAACTATTTACAATCATTCATCCTTATACAGAACCTTTATGAGGATAGGTTGTATGTTTTATACAAATATCTAAATGAAAGTGATAGTAGAAACAACCTTTCATTAGAGTATTATCATAAGAATGTTGATTTGAAGAAAATAATAAGAGAACTCTATTCAAAATATAAATTGTTTGATGATGGGGTTAAGAAATCATTAGATAGAAGTATTGATATTCGAAATAGATTCATTCACTTCTCATTTATGAAACCAAATGTGTATTCAAAAGAACTTTGTGAAGTATTTTATACTCTTTTTAGAGAGGTTGATAAGGAAATAAGAAACTTCAAAAGGAACACAACTTAGAGTTGTAACTACACTCTCTTTCATAATCACCAATACCTTTTTTGTTACTAAGGAAATACTTTTTCTTAAAAAGGGGGTCTTACTCATTTTTATATCGAAGTCAATTTTTTCCTCTAAGGAAAATGATACACTAATTAGTGTTTGGTAATATCGTTATGTTGAGGGTGTTAAAATAGTTTTTAGTATTTTACCGATGTGGAAGTAACAATAACAATATCAATAGTAATTGGGTTTTTTATAATCTATTATATTATAAAATCATATCAAAGAAAAAGAGATAGGGAACTTATTAGTTCAGTTACATCATTGAATAGAGGAACGAATTCAGAATTGTTGTTAATATTACAATTATTGAAAAAAGGATTCCCATCAGTAACCATTTACCACGATTTAATCATTAAAAAAGATAATAATGGATTTTCACAAATAGATTTGGTTTTAGTAACCTCTGAGGGAATCATTGTTATTGAAGTAAAGGATTATAGTGGATGGATTTATGGAAGTGGAAACAATACAAATTGGACGAAGGTTCTATCGTATGGTAAGAAAAAGTATAAATTCTACAACCCAATCAAACAAAATAACAACCACATATCAGAGTTAAGAAAAACTCTCAATCAGTTTGAAAACATACCTTTTTTCTCTGTGATTGTATTCTTTGGTGATTGTGAATTAAAGGAAATAAACTACGTTCCAAAGGGAACATACTTAGTTAAATCCCATAGGGTATTTGAAGTTCTTAATTTGATTAAGAATGAAAATGAACCTACTCATTACACTAACAAAAGAGAGGTTGTAGATAAACTTAAAGAATTAGTTTCTTTGGGTGAGAATGTTGAATATCAGAAACAACACATTGAAAACATTAAGGATATGGTTGGGAAAGAAAGGATATTCAAATAAATCTCAAAACTAATTAGGGTTTGGAAAATGTCGAATCAATCCATTACCCTCTGAAACTACAAATCCAATTTTACCTTTATAGGATGAATCTGAACAACCATATGAAACATAATCAATCCCATTGTAGTTGATGATTTTATAATACTTACATTTCTCTTTAATATCCTTTACGATTAAATCATAAGGATTTGAGGAGGTATCATCCTCAGTTCCAAAGAAGTTTCCTAAAACTGTTCTTCTTCCAAATGATAAAGTAAACCTATCATCTTTGGTATTATATAACATCCATTTTGAGGATTTACTTCCTTCAATTGAATCTCTTACGATATTAAACCCATAGGTTAACCAACCATCATCATCCAAACTATCGAATTCGTATCCATTTTCAATCACAACCTTCTTAAACCCATCAACGGATTTAATACTCATAACATCCTTATAAGAGATTTGTGAAAATCCGAAGAGTGGTATTAATAATAAGATTAGAAGTTTCCTCATAGATTCCAATATACGAAAAATAAAAATCTATCTATTTATATGTAGTAGTGTGAAACAATGGAACACTTAAAGAACTAATAAGAATAGTAAAATGGAACAAATAAATAATTATGAGATTGATGGATTAATTCAAACTCTAAAAGAAAGTGGAATCAACGGAATAATGAAATACACAGATGTATTGGTATTGAATCATATGTGTGAAAGAGATTGGATTCCATCTGATAGAGATGGAATTATCAAAACTCTGAAAGAAAAAACAGAGATGGATTATAAGGATATCACTAAACTTCTTCAACGATACAATGAATGGAAACAATATCTACCATCATATTCATTAGGATTAAATCAAAAGTTAGATTCAGTAAATAAAAGATATAATTCATTAATTCCTTTCAGATGGATTGGAGATGGAAATGATAAAAAACTAATTGGATTTGTTAAGGATTCAGATGGTACATCCGTTTATGATGGAAGTGGGAATCAACTAATTAGAATTTGTGGAGTAGATAACAACTACTCAATTAATTGGGGAGAGAATGTTCAACTAACATCACCTCAACAAAGATATATCGTTGATGAAGTAAGAAAACTGAAACAATTAATATGGTAATGAAGAATCCTTATGAAGAAAGATTAGGTGAATTAGAACAATTTCGTTGGTTATCGGTAAATGATTGTTCAGAAAAATTGGGGGTTAGTAGGAGAACTGTGTTCCAATACTTAAAAGATGGAAAAATTAGAGGAACTCTATATGGAAATCGGAGAATAATTGATTCAGTAAGTATAATAGGATTCCTTTACCGAAAGAGGGTTATTGATTACCATAATATTAAAAACGAAGAAGTAAGAAAACAAATCAAAAAAAACATTTAAGAAACCTCAACTACACCTACATCACAACTCACTTCAATAGTTGAGGGGATGGTACAATGAGGAGGGAGTTATCTCTGATTTCATCTTTGGATGAATCAGTAAACTTTTTCATATCCCTCCGATTTGTATCTAAATAATAATGGTTTAACAATAATGTAAAAAATGAGAGTATCATAACGATACTCTTTTTTTATATTGTCATTTTTGTATATTTGAACATTAAGAAAATGGTTAAACTTACCCTATGAAAACAAACAAAGAAAATTTAGGAATCCTATTAAGAGTTTCATCTGATGTTCAACAGAACGAAGGTGGTGGTTTGGAAGTTCAAAAAAGGATGGGATTGGATATGAGTAAGAAAATGAAATTAAACCCAATTATTTTCAATGAAGGTTCTCAGAGTTCGTTTAAAGTTGAAATCAATGAGAGGGTTGTTTTGGTTGAACTTTTAGATGAAGTTCAAAAAGGAACAATAAATAACATTTGGGTTTTTAACTCAGATAGATTGGGTAGGAATACCCAAAGTTGGATGAGTATATATAAAGTACTCATTGAAAATGGGGTTAAAATCTATGTTGGGAGTTCTCCTAACCCATTTGATTTAGATAATCCGTTGGATAATCTAAATATGAATATGTTATCTCTGATATCTCAATATGATAATCAACTTAGAAGAATGAGAAGTGTAATGGGAAAAAGGAATTCTCTAAAAAGTGGTAATACATATGTTGGAGGAACAAAACCTTTCGGATATGATGTAAAGAATAAAAAATTAATCATTAACAAAGAAGAATCTGAGTGTGTTAAGGAAATATTTAAAAGATATAGTGAAGGAAAATCTACAATGAGTATTAAAACTTATTTAGATACTCAAACTCCATTTCAACCAAAGAGAAGTAAGAGTGGATGGAATACGGGAACTATCCAAAAAATGTTAGGAAATCAACTTTATATAGGAGTACAAAAATGGGAATGGAAAGAGATGGTTGGAGGAAAACAAAAAATCGTAGATGTAATTGAGATAAAAACTCCTAAAGTAGTTAAAGTTAAACTTTGGAATTATGTTCAGAAGATTTTGGAGGATAATATGAGAAATAAGGATAACACAAAAAAGAATCCAACCATTTTTGATGGTTTGTTGAATTGTAAAAGTTGTGAAATACCACTTTCCGTAAAATCAAATAGAGATTCGGAATATGAACTATACACTTGTAGAAGTGTAGAGTATCAATGGAAAAACCCAATAAAATGGAAAACTAAACATCAGAACTGTACTTTGAAGAAAAGTGTGAGAGTTGGTTCAACGGATGTTAAATTAATAAATCATTTAATACAAATTTTAAAAGAATCTAAAAGAGTTAGAGAAAACTATAAATTAAAATCCCTAACATCTAAATTAGATAGTGTAGATAACATAGAAAAGAACAAAATAAAAAAGGAGAAATACCTATTAGATAAAAAAAGATATAAAGAAAGTTTAGAAGAAAAAATTGTAGATACAGAGGTTCAAATCCTAACATCAGAGATTTCAAAAAGTTTGGGTAAAAAAGTGAAAGAAAGAATTAAAAAATTAATTGTTGGTGTAAATGAAGAAATAAATGATTTTGAAAATGAACTAAGGGTTTTAAACAACTCATCAGAGTGGATTGATTGGTTGAACCAAATGTATTTAGAAGTTGATAGTTTAGAAAAACTTCCTTTGAATAAACAAAGAGAGTTTGTTTCTAAGTATGTTAAAAAAATTGAAGTTGAATACAAACCAAAAACTCAATCTCATAAGTTTAATTTCAAATTTCATTACCCTATTGTTGAGGATGGAATCAAACTCAAAGGGAAAAACAACAGAGGAAGAAAAGAATATGAGATTTTAGATGGTTCTTCTTCTTCATCTATTGAAATTAGATTTTCAAATAAAAGAATCAGATTGAGTGAGGATGAAAAAAATAATTTAGATAAAAGGATTTCTGAATTAAGAGTTGGGAAATCTTTATCATTGAACAAAGTTTGTAAAATATTAAATGATGAGGGTTACCTAACCCCTACTAAGAAGAAATGGGATAAACCAAAACTATCTTCTTATACTAAAAATATGAAATTAGATGTGGGAAAGGTTTAAGGGGTAAGAATAACCACCCCACAGAATTATTCCATCACAGTGGAGTAAAAAAACAATATGGTTATTCTTACCCCTTAAAACTAATCGTAAGTTTCTCAGTATCAATTACTACTACTACACTTTGGGAATCAAATTATAGTGAATATCAACAGTATTTATTCAATAGAATTTGTAAATATAAAGAGTGTCTTCTTACCCCTATTGGTTATAGAAAGATATCTAAAATCTTTAATGATGAAGGTTTAAAAACCCCTCGGAATACGGAATTTTCAAATTCTAAAGTTCATTCTATCTACAAAAAAGGTAAGATTAGAGAGGAACGAATAAATAGAGAAGATATCGTTGAGGTTTCCAATCCTACAATTGAAGAAATCCGTTAAAATAAAACCATTTCAAACCACTTTTTTACGTTTGGGTTCACTTCTATATACTTATAGTCAGATGATATGGGAAATCCACACATATCCGTTACTACGAAAGTAGTTGAAGAAGGTACAATAAATCAGTTTTAACAATGTATAACACCAATTTGGTGTAATGGGTATTTCATATGAAATCAGTAGGTATAATGATAAGAAGAAGGAAGAGAACTAATAAGAAAATATTAGATAAAGAGATTCTTACACTTCATAGAAAACTTAAAAAGAGAGATACTGTAATCACTCATTTCACTACCGAAAAGGATTATACAAAAAGAAACTATCATACACATCTCATCATTGAACATAACGATGATAAGAACCTATATAATCAACTAAATCACTTCATAGGTGGAAACTGTTGGGAGAGTGATAAAAGTGGGTTAGATGAGGTTAAAATCAACAATGGTATATGGGGTGATATTCATACTCACAACATATGGGATGAGAAAGGATTTAAAGGATATATGAACAAATACGAATTAATTAAAACACTGTACTAATGGAAAATTATTATGATAATTCACAAAGATGGGTATATGATTCAGATGGTAATTACTTACACTCAAATAGAAATGAATCAGAATCAAACCTTCAAAGAGAAGGATACTTCTTTAGTGATGTAAAAATGGATAAAATTGAATACGAACGATATTTATTAGAAAGGAAAAAGAACAATGATTAAAACAACACAATTAAAAGGAAACAAATTGGTAGATAGATTAAAACAATTATCAAAACCAATGAACGAAGTGGTATCAACAAACGATGAAATTGATTTAGATGAAATACTCAGAGAAATGGGGTATGGTGAAGATGATGAAATGGATATCACTCAATTATCAAAATCAGAAATTAAAGAATTGATTAAAGTTGAGGTAAAGAAATACTTTGAAGAAACGTTTGAGGATCCAGAAGATTTAGGAATTAATGAGATTCTTAAAAATCTATATAAGTAAACTTTTACGGAATTCTCATAAGTATATATTTATATATATGAGATGGAAAAAGAACACAACTAAACAAAATCCAACACCTCAATCCAACAAATGGGTACAGAACGGAGGAACTTCAATAGATGATATCACCTTCACTAATGGAGAAGTTGAGGTAAACTTTGATGTTTGGATAGAAAAATATTACAATAAATAAAACTTAAAAAATGAACGGAGTATTAACAATGGAAGAAAGAATTACTAAACAACAACTACAAAAACTCTATGGAGTAAATCGTAAAACAATTGAGGATTGGGTTCAGAACTATAACTTACCTATGATTCAAATTTCACCTTACAAAAGATTTGTAAGAAAGAAAGATTTATTAGAATGGGAAGAAACTAAAATGGTTGGGTAGTTACTTATCTAACCATTGATTTATTCTTTCACTACCAACTTCATTCATCCAATCAATAACTTTATCTATGGGGTGTTGAGTTGTATAATCTCCTTTAATACCCATTTTAATACAACGAACACCATTCTTATATATCTGAAAACGAACATACCCTTTATAAACTTCTCTTAGGTTATTTCTAAGTTTATCTTCTTTTACTTTTTCCCAATTAATATTTAAATCACTTAGTTTACTGTAATGATTTAGTATCGTAAAAACATTCTCTTTTGTACCTACATAAAGATTTCTACCCCAAATTCCTTTATCCATAGATTCAACTTTTATATAATATCTCTCCGAAATACTTCCCATAACATCTTCTTTACCTTTTCCATCTTTCTTATTTTTTTGGTATTCCAACCAATTAACAGATGGATTGTTTCTATCACCTTCACCACCCCATACATCAGAAGTATTATAAAGTTTTCTCATACCTCTAATCCCTTTTTGTTGTTGAATAAGAATTTTAGATTTTCTCTTTCTAAGGTTAACTGAACAATAGAATTCATAATCCTTTGTTTTCTTTCCAAAATAAGAATATCCACTCAACATCTTTTTCTTCCAACCATCATCTTTGAATTTTATATTATTTGAACCTACTCCCCACTTCCCATTTATTTTATCTTCAGTATCCTTAATCTTTGTTTTAAGTTTAGAGATTTCCTTTTTCCACTTATTGATATTCTCTTCACCATTATATATTAAACGATGATATCTTCGGTATTCTCTATAATCTTCTCTTTCCACTTTAGTGAGATTTAAGAATTCTTCTTTAGGAAACCATCCAATAAAATATTTACCCTTTTTACTCTTATAACTCTTCTTTTCCATAATTTTTTTAGGTGTGGTGAATTTTTATTAAAATTTCAATATTACCACCACAATGTAAAAAATAATTATGATAATTGAGGAAAATATTAGGAATAACTATGTAAATCAGTGTTTTTATTGAATAATATTAGGTGTGTTCCTCTCTGAAAACAACCAAAATCACTCACTTTTTTACGTTTGGGTTCACTTCTCTATATATATAGATATACGAACAATAAAAAATAAATTATGAATTATAGATTTTACGATACAACAATTAAACAAACCCTAACTCCACAATCATTAAAGTGGATAATTAATCAACTCTCACAAATTGAAGAACAACTTAAATACAAAGAGATAAAAAAGTTAAACTATTCTCTAAAAAATGATTTTAAGGATGTAATTGGAAATTTGAACGAAAGAGTAAATGAATTAATAAGTTAAAGAAATGAAAAGATTGAAAACCAAAATTATAGAATTTTATGAAGAACTCTCATCAACACATCAATACTATGAGGATAATGGTGTGTTGAGTGGAGATGTGTGTGAACTGAAAGAAGAATTTGAAAAAAAATTTGAAAATATAATATGTGTGGGAGAAAAGTAAAAACACTAATCATACCACCACCCTTATTTACGTACAATTACTATGTAAGTGAGGGTAAGTTCCCAACCTCATTAAAGAAGTGGGAAATAAATTAAAATAAATAAAATGAATAGACAACAAAGAAGAAAATTAGAAAGAAAACAAAGTAAAATGGTATCAAAGGTGGTTGGTTTTGGAATGTACTATAAGGATAATGAAGAAAGTGGTTTTTCTTTTGATGTGAACAAATTTCAAAGTTCTGAAATTGTTGATGGTTTAATCTTAATGTACCAACAATCACAAAAATTATTAAGTAAAGATTATGATTTGATTAAAAAAGGAAAAGTATCCAAAGAGGAGTTGATTGATGAAAGAACTAATGAACTGAAACAATCAATCAACGATTGGAATTCATATCAAAACATTACTAAAAGAAATGGAACATTTTATGATTTGAGTTGGGATTATGGAGATAGAAACTTCTTAGATATGGTTTCAATCATTATGTACGGAATCCTATTCCTAATGAAAATGGGGGTAATTCCAAATGATAATTACAATGGTTTTATATTCAATAATCAGTATCAATTGGTTTAAAAAATTTGAAAGTATAATATGTGTGGGAGAAAAGTAAAAACACTAATCATACCACCACCCTTATTAACGTTAATTAGTAAGGTAATGAGGTTAAGGTTTCACCTCTTTAAGAAACCTAATTAAAAACAATAAAAATGAAAAATAAAGTAAGTAAAGTAGAAAATCAGAAACCATTTGATGTAGTAATGAATGAACACTTTGTTCAGTATCAATCAAAAGGGTTCAGTAGAAATTGGTTCATTCCAATTGTAAAAGAACAATCAGAAATGGATTATCTAATCGACGAAAAGAAAAGAGTTGGTACATATTCAAAGTATTCATTACAAAGAAGATACCCAAACACCTTATTAGAAGTTAATACTGATGATGAAGGAAAACTTTCATCAATCTATGTTCTTTATTCCAAAGGTGGAAAACTTTACAAAGTGGTTTCCCAAAAAGATTACGGAGTAATCAAAAGTAGAATGGAACTAAAAAATGGTAAGTATGTTCCCTATGAGAAATGTGATTTAGTACCGTTTGATGGAACAATTGAAGAGTACGATTACGAAACATTGATAAAATCTATTTCCTACAAAGATGGAAAGAAAGATGGTGAATCAATCACCTACTATAAGGATGGAAAAAATTTCAAAAATAAAGAAACCAATAAGTGGGAAAAAAAATATTACTATGAGAAAACAACCTTTAAGAATGGAAAGAAGAATGGTGAGTTTGAGAATACCAAATATGGTACTAAAGGAAATTACATCAATAATAAAAAGAATGGTTTTTGGAAAGATTCTCTTAAAAACATCTATTCAAATTTAACCTCATCATATCAGAACAAATATGATTTAAATAAGTGGGATGTAAAAAGATTCATTAATAGAAACTTTGATGTAATTGGAGAATATGAATTAAAATATTCTGATAGATGTGGTAAAGTTTTTTATGTAAATGGAGTTCTGAATGGAGATTTTACAATCAATGGTTCCGAAGGTAAGTTTGAGTTAGGATTACCAAATGGAGTTGTAAAAAGAGATTTTGATGAAAATTGGAAAGTTAGAATAACTTCAAAACTTTATATTGATGGTATTGTAGAAACTGAAGTTTATTACGATAGTGGTGTTATTGAGGAAAGTGAAGAAATAACTTATACAATTTGTAACTATGAAAATGGGTATAGAAAAACATCTATTACACTCTCACAAAATTATTATAATAAGATTCCAACTGAATTAACATCTATTACAAAACAACATCTCAATGAAGATTTATTTTATTCTATTGTTAAAACAGAATTAAGTAATGGATACACATTAGAATCCTTTTTATCAAAGTTTGAAGTTCTGAAAGTAGAGGAATGTGATGATGATAAATTCAGAAGAATCGATTATTCTATAATTGAAATTAAAACTACCAAATTAGAATATGGATTCAGTAATTATGGTGGAAGAGGATTAAATAAATATCTAATTGAGGAGTGTGGTTATCCATACTTTGAAGAAAGAGATAAAACCCATAATAGTTTTCGTTCCTATAATATTCACAAATCCAAAGATTACAATTATAGTTCTGATTATCACCCAAAAGTTTATTCGTTATACCAACGAAACGAACCAACCAAACTTTTTATCAATAAACAACTGATTGATGAAACCATTGGTGATGAAACAAATCCTATTGTTTTAGAATTTGAAAAAGAGATTCTTCAAAACCTTTCAAATAGAATGAAATCCTCTTATGAGATAGAACTCAAAATAAAAGAGATGGAAAAACAAAGAGAAGAAGAACAAAAACAAAAGGAAAGAGAAGAGAAAGGGTTATCCATCAACTCATTTCCAATAGATTAGAAAATGAATTAGAAACAATTAAAAACTAAGAGATATGAAAGAAACAATTATAGATATAGAAAGTAGAAAAGAATTCTTTGATGAACCTCATCACAAAAAGAGTTTGAAACAAAGGGTTGAACAAATTATGTTACTGTGGGAACAATACAATGAGTATGATGATGAAGATAGGAGATTGAGTTATGAAGAAGGAAAATATGATACAACGGATGAAAGATATTCAGAAATTGAAGAAGAAAGATATGATTTACAATCATCAATGATTGAGATATATAAGGAACTTCAACAGATATTACAAATGGATTATAGATTAGAAAATGAATTAGAAACAATTAAAAATTAAAAATTATGAATAAAGAAATAAAAAAAAGAAAAGATGAACTCTTAGTTGAGTTGAAAAAGAATGTTCCACAGATTGATTGGGAATTCAAAGAAGTTAAAGAAGAAAAAAGATACCTCAACGATGGTAGAACATTAGAAGGATTAGATATCTACTTTAATGGAACACATAAGGAATCAAAAGATGATTGTTTTATAAAATTTGATAATGGAAGATTAGATGTGTTGGATGTGGGTTATTACCATATGGGAAGTAAAGAATTGTATAATGGTAAAAACACAAATTACAAACACATAAGAGATTGGGATGGTGTAAATGAATTCTTCAATGAATATTGTATTGGATATGAAGGTAGAGAAGAGAAAATCAAAAGTGGTGAAATGGTTACCCCTAATATGAGTAAAATAAAGAGTGTTGGAAATTATAATACTTCAAAAAATGAATATTCAGAAGGTATATTGAATCTCTTATTAGATGTATCTGATTTATCACTATTTGGTAAAAAAATAAAGAAATCCATTAAATCTTCATTTAACAACTTTGAAGGAAAACATAGAGAATTATTTAAGAAAAAGAATAATAAGGAAACCTATGAAAGATTAGATAAAGTTCACAAAGGGAATTTCTACTTCGGAACTCCAATACAAATGGTTCAATCATTTATTGAAGATAAGTTGGTGGGAGAAATGGAGTATTGGTTAGAAGATAAGTGGAATGAAGTTGAAGAAGAAACAATTAAAAATTAAATCAAAATGAAAAAAAAATTAATAAATGAAGTTTCCAAACAAATGGAAGAAAACAACAAAAAGTTTAACAAATTAATTGATTCACTATTACAAAGGGATGTGGTGAGTAATAGTAATAAACCTCACAACATTCAAACTCCACAAAATGTGGAAGAATTTAGAAACAACCTTAAAAAGTACTTTGTGTGTATTGATTTTGGGGATAACGATGAAAAATTATATGTTCAGAATTGTGATACTGACTATATAAGTGTAAATGAGTTAAACTCACTTAATGATTTATACGAAAGAAGTAATCATTGTAACCCAACACTTTCTCCAAAGGTAAATCCAAAGAAAGATTTCAAAGAGTTTATGAACGAAACAAATCAAATCTTTTCATTTAATGGGTATTTTATGGATGAAAACAATTACGAAATCATTGAAGAAACAGAAACTTTTCTTAGTGATGATTATGAACCTAAATGGGTTGGGTTAGATAATAAGATTTATAGAGAATTCTATAACCTAACATTGGGAGAGTTTAGTGGATACGTTAAAACAATTAAAAATTAAGAGATATGAGTAGTAGTTCACAATTAAAGAAGTTAATAGAAACTTATGGATTCGAAGAAATTCAAAATGATTTACAATGGTTGAAAGAGTTAGAAAAAAAGAAATGTATAATTAAAACTAGAATTCACAATATAGAATGGAGTGGAGAAGATTGGGATGGTTTAACTGAGGAAGTTTCGATTGATTTACCAATAGAAATGGGTGTAACCGATTTTGGAATAAAACGAACTCATAAAATCATTAAAAGATTTGTGGAAGAATTCTATCAAAGGAAAATAATCAATAGTAGTTTGGATTGGGGAAGGAAAACAATAAAATAAAAATTAAAGATTATGAATAGAATAGGTTGAACTCATCCCTCAATTGAGTTTTGTTTTTATGTTAAATTTAAATTAGGAATTACCCTCAACAGTTTTTGGTTTCTCTGTTGGGGATTTTTCTTTTAAAGAGGTGATACGAATCCAAAAGAATCATAGTGATAGATTGATATACTGTAAAGAGAAAACCACCTCAAACACTCTATAATTAAGTGTGGAAGTGGTTTATTCATTCCTCTATAAAAACCAAATATTTTTAATAGAATTTTGATAGAGTAATTACACCTCTACCAATACTTTTTTAGGAGAATCCCAATATTTTCTAACCTTAACAACAGTTTTAGTTGAAACACCCAATCTTCCACTAATATCTCTAACAGATTTACCTTTCTCTAATAAGTTGAATATCTTCTTAGTTCTATCCTTACTCATAAAATCACTTCGGTTTTCTGTAGTTCCTACCTTTCTTCCCAACTTACCACCATTCAAAACATACATCTTTCTACCCATCTTAGTTCTTTCCAATATGTTTTCTCTTTCCAATTCATAAAGTGAACTCATTACTGATGTGATTAGATTCCAAATTGGATTCTTCTTTCCATTTACTATAGATTGAAGATTTCCCATTCCCCTTACAACCACATTAACTCCATTATCATCAAAGAATTTAAGAGTATTAATGGTATCAACGGTATTTCTACCTAATCTACTAAGTTCTTCAACAACCAATTCAGAAACTTTCCCATCATTAACCAACTGAGTTAGTTTATTTCCTTCGGTTCTTTCAGAAAATGGAATCTTTCCACTTACACCTTTATCAAATAGAGTTAAATCATAATTGGTTTTAT
>Ga0181401_1000713_pt1 | contig 13606 bp, 13 predicted proteins | sample 24SPOviralmetaG_FD_130130 | JGI IMG/M metagenome (GOLD analysis project Ga0181401, IMG submission 130130) | Marine viral communities from the oligotrophic San Pedro Time Series (SPOT) site, San Pedro Channel, CA, USA - 24 SPOT_SRF_2011-07-20 | ecosystem: Environmental > Aquatic > Marine > Strait...
GCTTCTACTATGAAGGAAGAAATCAGTGAATTAGTAAAAGAATCTCTATCTGAAGAAGAGGTTGAAAACGAAGTGTCAGTCGAAGCAATGGAAAGTGAAGAACAAAAAGAAGGTGAAAAAATGGAGAAATCTGTTAAACACGAAACAAAGGAACAAGACGAACTTGACATCGAAGACGACATGGAGATAGAAGATGAAGATGATATGGAAGACGAATCCGAAGAGGATGAAGACGAAATTGAAATCGATTCTGATGAAATGCTTATGATGGATTTACCAGGTGATGATTTAGAAGTGGATGATGAAGAAGAAATTCTTTTACCACTCGACTTAACAGGTGCATCTGACGAAGAAATCCTTAAGGTCTTCAAGGCTATGGGTGAAGAAGACGGAATCGTTGTAACACAAGACGGTGACGAAATCACACTTAAAGACGAAGAGGCTGATGTTGAATATCAAATTCAAATGGAGGAATTCGGAGGTAAAAAAGGTGACGACTCTAAATCTCATAAGGACTATGAAGAATCTAACGAAGAATTCGGAGGTAAAAAAGGTGATGACTCTAAATCTCATAAGGATTATGAGGAGTCTAACGAAGAATACGGAGGTAAGAAAGGCGATGACTCAAAATCTCACAAGGATTATGAAGAATCAAATGAAGAATACGGAGGTAAGAAGGGTGATGATTCAAAATCACACAAAGACTACGAATCTAACGAAGGAGACGAAGTGGTTTATGAAATTGAAATCGGAGAAGATGACGGAAACTATTATGGTGACTCGGCTGAGGACGACTACTCACAAATTGAGAAGTTGAAGAAAGACGCACACTATGATGCTGAAAGACATCACAAAGATGAGCATTATGAAGAGTATGGTGGTAAAAAAGGAGACGATTCAAAATCTCACAAGGATTATGAAGAATCTAATGAAGAGTACGGAGGTAAAAAAGGTGACGATTCCAAGTCTCACAAGGATTATGAATCAAACGAAGAGTTTGGTGGTAAGAAAGGTGACGACTCAAAATCACACAAAGATTATGAAGAAGCTAAAGAAGGTATGATTAGAAGTCACGCCGCAGGACAAAAAGCTTCATCTGATAAAACCAAAGGACTTAAAAGACCATCCCCTATTCCTAATAAGGCAAGGTACAATGAATCACTTGAGAAAGAAGTAAGACAATTAAGAGAAAAAAATGGTGAGTACCGTAAGGCACTTAATATTTTTAAAGAAAAACTTAATGAAGTTGCTGTTTTCAATTCAAATCTAGCATATGCAACTCGACTGTTTACTGAGCATTCGACAACAAAACAAGAAAAAATAAACATTTTAAGACGTTTCGATTCTGCGGATACAATCAAAGAATCAAAGGGTCTATATAAGATAGTTAAAGAAGACTTAGAATCAAAAGGAAATTCTTCAGTAGTTACTGAATCTGTTTCAGCTAAAGTACAAAAATCTCCGTCTAAAGGTTCGGCGACTAATCTTATCGAAAGTAAAACTTATGAAAATCCTCAATTTATGAGAATGAAGGATTTAATGGGTAAACTTCAAAAATAAAATAACTTAAAACAAATACTAAAATGGGAGCATTATTAGAATCAGGTCTTGTTGGTAATATTGGGTTAAAACACCTAAAAGTTATCAAAGAAGACACAATCAACAAATGGGACAAGTTAGGATTCCTAGAAGGACTTAACGGTCACGTAAAAGAGAACATGGCACAATTATATGAAAACCAAGCGTCTCACTTAATAAACGAAGCATCTGCATCAGATAACTCAGGTTCATTTGAAACAGTAGTCTTCCCTATCATTAGAAGAGTATTCTCTAAATTATTAGCTAATGATATTGTATCAGTACAAGCGATGAACTTACCAATCGGTAAATTATTCTACTTTGTACCTAAAATTCAGAATCGTAGAGACGTTAATGGTGTTCAAGAACACTACAAACCTTTCGGAGCACCAGGAATGACAGGTGGAACAGAAGAAGGTTATAACGGTGGTAAAAACCTTTATGACAGATTTTACGAAGGAGCAACACCAAATTCAAATCCAGAAGGATTATTTGATTACTCTAAAGGAGCATTCTCTGGAATTACAACAGCTGTAACACCAGTAGTATGGAATGGTTCTAATTTAGTAGTTGCACCGGCATCTGCTTACACAGGTAACCAAAGAACAATCTTAGTTGCATTATCAGGATTCTCATCTGCAGGTCAAGGTAAATTAATCGGACCAACAGGTAACGAACAAGATACTGAAGAGTTCTTAGCTTCATTAGAAGTTAAAGGTTCAGGTGGTACTTTTTATAACTTTAATGTGGTAACACAGAAGTATGGTAAAGGTATCGTTGCTTATGGTGACGAAGCATCAACTAACTTCCCTCCAGGAACTTACACAGGACCAGGTGGAAAGTATGATGACATTTGTACTGCTAACGGTGTAATCTATTTATCAATTGATACTTCAACACCAGCACTTGGATGTCCTAGTTGTACAACAGATGGGTACACAGGTACTACATTTACTGAATTAACACTACCATCTTTTGAAGCGGCTTACAGAGTATACGCTGATTTAGAATTCGAAGACCAAATGGGTGAAGTTTCTTTCGACCTTGATGCAGTTACTGTATCGGTTACAGAAAGAAAACTAAGAGCACAGTGGTCTCCAGAATTAGCACAAGATGTTTCTGCATTCCATAACATTGATGCTGAAGCTGAATTAACAGCTTTATTATCAGAACAAGTGGCTGCTGAAATTGACCGTGAAATCTTAAGAGACTTAAGAAAAGGTGCGGCTTGGACATTACGTTGGGATTACAACGGATGGAAGAGAGTGTCTAATGGTTCAGTTAACTATAACCAAAAAGACTGGAATCAGACATTGATTACTGCGATTAACCAAATCTCAGCTCAAATTCACAAATCTACATTAAGAGGTGGAGCTAACTGGGTTGTTGTTTCTTCGGAAATATCAGCTATTTTTGATGACTTGGAATACTTCCACGTATCAAATGCGGCACCAGACCAAGACCAATACAACATGGGTATTGAAAGAGTAGGTACATTATCAGGTAGATACCAAGTGTACAGAGACCCTTACTTCCCACCAAACACTGTTTTATTGGGACATAAAGGTTCTTCATTATTGGATACAGGGTACGTTTACGCACCGTATGTACCATTACAGTTGACACCTACAATGTATAACCCGTTCAACTTTACTCCGATAAAGGGTATTATGACGAGATACGCTAAGAAAATGGTTAATAACCGTTTCTATGGTACAATCGTAGTTGATGGAGTTAGAACATTTGACTTGAACTCTTTAAGATAATATATCTTAATATGTAATATGAAAGGGGACCTTATTGGTCCCCTTTTTTATTGGTATAATTTCTAATACAATGTGGAGAATCTTCTCCAAAATACAAACATCTTAAAATTTCATTTTCAATTCTTAAAGGTTGAAACTCATCAGCATCATTTGGTTTATGACCATTATTACGTGCGTTCATTATATTCATTTCATTTTTTATAATTTTAGAAATCATTTCACTTTTGTTCATTATGTATTTTTTTTAGGCATAAAAAAAGGGACAATGTCCCTTTTTAATTAATATTACTCAGCTTTATGTACTTCAGGGTCGGGTAATGGTTTTTCGTTATTTTCAGGAGGAGTAGTTAATACTCTTATTGCTCTTGAGATAACTTCAGACTCTTCAATACTAAATACACCTCTTTTATGGGCTGATTTAGCTGCGTGTACTACACAGTACAACGATTGGTCACCATTTAAATTTTGTACAAACTTATCTAAATCATTAAGATTAGTATAATTTATAGTGTCAAATAATGTACCAATAGGTTTTGGTTGTTCATCAACAGGTTGTTCAGTGTCTTGTCCTTCTAAAACATCATTTACTTTTTCCTCTACAGGTTTAGTTTCTGTTTTTTTAGTTCTTGTCTTTCTAGCTGTTGGTTTTTTTGTCTCGTCAGACGTTGTCTTTTTAGCTTTAGCCATTTTGTTTTTTTATTTAATGAATAAGTTTATTTCTTGTTATATTTATTAATAGATAACTGAAGTATAGTAATAATCAAGTATGAGTGAATATATTTTAACAGAAGATTTAGCCGTATGGTTCGGAAAAAAGAAAAAAAAGAAAGGTTCTTCTCAACCGAAAGGTCCGTGGGTTAATATTTGTAAAAAGAAAAAGGGTGGTGGACACCCACCATGTGGTCGTGGAGATGCCGACAAAGGAGCATATCCTGTGTGTAGAGGTGCAGGTGTTGCGGGTAAAATGTCACAGAAAGATAAAGATTCGGCTTGTCGTAGAAAACGAGAAAAAGAAAAGAAAGACACTCAAACAGGAAAAGGTCAAAAACCAACAAGAATTAAAGTGAAAAACTATAAAAAAAAGAATGAAGCAATAGATAGGTTAGTAAACTTAATTATTGAAGACGACATGAAAGACGTTAATGTTTCAAGTAAAGTAGTTAAAAGTATTTGTGACGCTAAAAAATTCTGTAACGCTCAAGGACCTATCACTTTTGGACAATTAAGAGGTATCGTTAACGGAGCTAAAAATAAAAGATTAGCTAAACATGTAGGTGAAGGTGGATTTAAAGCATTTATACGTTTAATGCCTTGGTTTATACCACAAATTGCCGTAGCGGGAATGTTTACATCTGCAGTTAGAGCACTTAATAAACTAATAGGTCCAACATTAAAAGAAACGTCATCCTATAAATCTTGGTGGGCGAAGGCAATTATGAAGGTATTTAGTTTTGCTGAAGGAGATATTAATCCTGTGGACCCGTTTAGTCAAATATTTTTTATAAGTGATGGGTTAATGAATTTAATGAATAATGAAAACAAACTAAAATTCGCTTATCATATTTCAGAAATAGCATCAAACGAGCCAGACGATAAACCTGTTCCTGAATTTTTTGTTGAAAATGAATTAAGAAATTGGATTAATCAACGATTTTTATTAGACCCACCATTAGAACCAAAAAAACTAGACTCTTTTGATGATGTAAAATTACCATTACCTGAACCTGAAAAAGAAGATGAGGATTTAGTAGATAACACTAAATTAATCGAATCGGTTTTAAGGTCATACACTAAAGAAAAAACCGTAATATCTGAAGAATTACAATATCATATTGATAATAGTCTTTCATTAACTGAAAATGTTTTTAGATATGGTAGTCCAAAATACTTTGATGTAATTAACGAAGCACGTAAATTATATAGAGAAGGTTACAATCAATGGTCAGAAGAGGAAGTGGAGTTATTAGAATCCGATAGAGGTAAGTTTTTTAATTATAAGGGTAAGAGACTACCATTTGATTTTCCAATGGTTAATGAGCAAGGATTTAGTTGGGACGGAACATATGCTAATGAAATTAATGAAAATATTGATAATTTAAATTATAATGTCTTACTTGGGTACGCTATGGAGATGTCCAAATCTTTATGGGCTGAGTCAAATAAAGATATAAACCTAATAGGTGCACTTAAGGAATTAAAAATGTATTATTTAGATTTAAGAAATAATAAAACCCCTATGACATTATCAGTACCCGCGGAAGCGGCTAAGAATACTGTTGAGAAATTGGTTGGTGAGTTACCTAACGAATCATTATCATCACTTGAGGAATTAGGTGCAAGTCTAAAGACACTTAGTGAGGCCGAATATAAGGGTAAAGATATTAGTTTAAACAAACCTAAGTCAGGTGGACCTAAAAAGTGGTATGTGTACGTTAAAAACCCTAAGACGGGTAAAGTAATTAAAGTATCGTATGGTTCTCCTGTTATGACCGCCAAATGGAATGACCCTGCTGCACGTAAATCATTTGCCGCGAGACATAGATGTGCTAAGAAAAAAGACAAAACTAAAGCTGGATATTGGGCGTGTAGAGCACATAAAGACTTTGGTAAAAATGTTTCAGGAAGATTTTGGTAATGGTTTATTCAGACGAAAAAATATCACATAATAAAAAACGTAGAGTTTTTAATGAATCCGTTAACTCAGAAGAGTTAAAATGGCATAAAGACGAGTACAATCGTATAATATTTGTAGAATCAAGTGACGGTTGGAAACTACAAATGGACGAGGAACTACCTAAGGACCTTAAGGTTGGACAAAAATACGTAATCAATAAAGAGACATACCACAGAGTAATTAAAGGTTCTGGTGACCTTAAAATAGTTATTATAGAAGATAATGACTATATTAGAGTACCTACACCTGTTATTGACCAAATGAAAAAAGGTTTATCATATTCTAAAGGTGTTAATAGACTTACACAGAAAATAGTTGATAATAAAATAATACATAGAAATCAACTTTTAGAATTAAAGAGATTTTTTGACACTAAAAAAGAAAGTGTTACATTAAATGAAACGTTTAAAGGAAAACCACAAAAAGATAAAATGTATGTTGATTGGTTATTAAATGGTGGTGATATAGGATATAAATGGGTTATATCAAAAACAACTTAGTCCCATTCACTGGCAACACTTCTAATATTATCTTTTTTAATTTTTATAGTATATCTATTATCTCCATAAGCTTCAGGTACCATTAAGTAGAAATAATCTAAAGCTCTTTCGAGACAAGAAGACTCGGTCTCTATAATAAGTTTTTCTTTCCCATTAACAATTTTAACAAAACGATAAGTTGTATTTCGATACATGATTTTTTTTATATATTACAAATATACAAATTATTTTTTACCGGAACAATATTTACCTGAACATCTTTTTTTACCATCTAACCCTGGCATTTTACCTTTACAAACTTGAACCGCATATCCGTTAGCATATGCCGATGGATAAACGTCATATTTTGCTTTAGCTGCGTTTTTACCTCTAGCACATAGGGTAGTATCTTTCTTTTTTTTCTTTTTCTTTTTCTTTTCGTTAATTACTTTAGTAATTATTTCTATGAGTTCGTTTTCGGTGATTCTTATCTTTTTCATTTTCTATTAACTATTTGAAATTTTAATTCTCTTTTATATGTGTTAACTTCCCTATCAGTAATAACCTTTAAATCGATATAATATTCATTAGGTATCTTATCATCGGTGTAAAATATAAAATAATGACTATCAGGAGTTCTATTTATTTTAGTCCAATCTTGTACTTGAACTTCTGTTTTACCTTCTCTAACATATACTCTGTAATAAGCGTCTACTTTATTGATTATTTCATTTGTTGTGTAGGCTTTCTTTATAATAACATTAACTTTACGGGTGTCATTACCTAAAATCTTTTCATCTTGTTTTATTCCAAAAAAATCAAATCCATAAATTGATGGTTCATTTGTGGTGGAACCTATTTGGTAGTAATCAGATAAATCATTTACAACAAATTCATTAGTAACATTAGTAATAGGTACACCATTAACTTTTAAATTTTTCCAAACATCGTAATACATACATGGAATGGTAGTTGGTGTTAACCCCGATACTTTTACTTCGTAAACACCATCAGCGATTTGACATGTTGGTAAATCTAAAAAACTAATAACACCTGATGAGTCTTGTATATCGACAGTCGGTAAATCATCAAAATTTTGAGGATTTCCAAAAACATAACTATAAAGATATAATCTATTTTCTTTTGTTGCGTAAAAAATATTTCTATCGTCTTGAATTAAATCATCGTATTTAGTTTCTAAATATGGCTCATAGAACGTCTGAGTATGTCTTGTAAAAAATCCAACTGAATAATTTTCAGTTAATCCTGTAATATTTTCAACTTGAGGATAAAATGCTACGCCCCAACCTGTCACACCTGTAGTAGCTCCTGTCAAAATATCATTTATCTCATTAGTCATATCGAAACTAATATCTTCATTTCCAAACTCAAAATGTTGTGTATCAATAATTGTTAACCCTGAAAAATTAAGTCCTGATATTGAATTATTATTTTCATTATCATATAAACCAGGCACAGACCAATTAGATATTGTTTCAGATTCGTACCAATTAGATGGTCTACTTGAATATGCTTTATCGGTTGGTAATTCATTAAAATCATAGTAATCGTACCCCACTCCTTCATCCCAATTTTGAGAAGTTCCTGTACTACCAGAAACTTTAGGAATTCTAAATAAAACTAAATCAAACGAAGTTGCTCTTCTTCTTCCATTTGAAAATTGACCATTTAGTAGTTCATTATCAAACGAAGAAGTGTTAGTCATACGTAAAGTATGTTTCATATTGTTAGAACACCCTGTTGAGATTACTCCATCCGAAAGTTTACTTGTTAAACCTGATAACTCTATATTAAATAATAACCGACTATATCCTTTGGGTGCTGTAATATTATCTACTCTACCAAAAAATAATTCAGTTATAGGATTTCTACCCGTATTTGCATATGAATTCAAAACGATTGTATTGTTTCTATTAAAATATGATTTATAAACTGACATAATACCTTTTTAATATAAATACTTAGTTTATACGAATATACTTATTTAGTATCTTTTCATTTGCATTTCTAAGTTCTTCTAATAGTTTGTCTGAGGTCACACCATTAACTGAAGTAGAGTCAGGTACCATACCATGGTAAGGATGAACATGACCAATAACAAATTGTACTACTAAATTTAAAAGTTCTACTAACTCTTCACCTCTTACTATTGACGATGTTTTAGGTTCAATTTCGTCTGATAATGTAAATTCGTTTATTCCATAAATAGTATCAGATAAATCTATTTTACCCGTACTTTTTTTAGTTGATTTATGAGAAAGAAAATATAAATAATCACCACCTAATATTGATGCCGTATTATTTATTAAAACTTCATTTTCAGGAATAACCATTTCTTTTTCGGGTGTAAAAGGAACGTCACCTCTTTTGCTTTGGTCATATACTAACCCGTAACCCCCAGTTGGGTCGGATTCTATAGTTTTTATACCCGTCATTAAATTGGCCACAAATAACTTTTCATTAGTTTGAGACGTTTCACTTTTTAACTTATTGTAAAGACTTGGTTGTGGTCTAAAATAATATGGAAAAACTTGTGTCCTACCTCCAGGTAATTTAAAAGGACCTAATGGTGTTACTGATGTTGTAATGTCTGATAAATTAGGTATCATTTCTTCAGAAATACCTACTAAAATTTTATTGACTAAAGATGTTATTTCATTAACTGTTATACCTAAAAATTCAAATTTTTGATATAAATTCTTCTCATTCTCAACATTAGAATTTAACCCTAAGTTTTGTGTTCCAGTTTTTTCATTTGGAGTTAGAGTATAAATATAAATTGCTCCCGTATAGGTATTAGAATTATTATCAGGATTAATAACATTATATTCTACTAAAAATTTAACGGCTTTATGTTTATAATTAAATTTATAAAGTTCTTCAGGAGTACCGTAAGTTGTTTTTTTATTATATTTTGTAAGTTGTAAAAACGACCTATTATCATTGGCTAATGGGTATACATTTGGTGTAGGTTCTACGTTAAATTTTCCCGCCCTTAAAAGTACTGTATCATTTTTTACCACAATGTCTGCACTACCTCTACCATCAATAGATATATCATCGGGAATTGAATAAACTCCTTGATTTTTCTTATTAAATTCAATTCCTGATTCAGGGTTTCTAAGTTGTTTTGGGGAAATATTTCTACTACCTAAATTACTTTGACTTACCGCCGAATTATAAGGTTCTTGATTAATATTAGTTAGTGATGAAAAAACTCCTCCAACATAAAACTTATCTCTATTTGCTTTATCATCAGGATTAGAATAAAATAAATGTACATATTCCGTTTTTTTAGGTGATGTATGAATAAAAAGAGGTAGTAAAGGTCTTACAACAAATGGGTCTTTAGATGTCCATTTTTCTACTACGCCAATTGACTCATTAACACTTATTTCTCTATCTGCGGTGTTTTCAGTTTTTAATACCGCACGAATACGACCCAAACCCATCGGGTCATTATTATCAATACATTCACCAATATATATTATTCTATCACTTGCGGTAGTTCTTGACATTACTTAGTTCTTTCTTTAAATTCTTTTAATATTTTCTTATAAATTAACTCACTACTATCTAAATGATGAGTTAATTTAATTATATTTTTTTTAGTTTCTTCATAGTCTTGCTGAAGAAAATCCATGACATCTATTAAGTCTTTATTAGGTCTTATTTTATAGTCTAATATTATTTTTTTAAATTTTTCTTCTTGTTCCATATTAAAATGCTTTTCCTGATGCTTTAGCGGGTGCAGTTGCTCCTGCGACTACTGGCGGTACCGCTAATGGAGGGATAAATACTTCTACCTTACCATTAGCTAATTGTTCTTGATAGTTACCTTTTATTTGTTGAAAGATAGCGGGCATCGCGATGTTAACTGACCCACTAGGTAAATCTCCGGTAGGTATTCCTAATTTTTGAAGTCTTTCAGTTACTTCGGTCATCGCTCTCGTAGGTGAAAATCCACCTAATAGTGAACTTGCTGCGAGTGCAAATGAAGGTATAGATATACCAGTTGCAGCGGCGCCTAAATTTAACAATTTAAGTATTTCATCAACTAAACTCTTACATTCTCGATAATCTATAAATCCTTGAATAATTTGTATAAGCATAAATATGATTGATGATATTATTACTGCTCTTTTATCTTTAGCTTCTTTTACTATTTCGACTAACAATACTTCCACTAATAATCTTAAGTTCTTTTTTAATAATTTAAATAATTCCTCAACAAATATTGCTGCAATTTTACTTAACATATTAACAATAAATTTACCAAAAGTTTTAACAAATGATTCTAAATTACTTAAACCTAATAGTGTGGAAAAATTAGGGTTTATAGATTTTAATACTATATACATACCTAATATAGTTTTAGGTCTTAATACTGAAAACATTACGGCTTTTGGTATAATCTTAAGAAAATCATTATTAACTGCAACATTTAAGTTTAAGTCAATCCCTGCAGGTATATTCAGATTCCAATTTTGGTCTTTAGTCATATTATTAACTAAACCCATAAGATTATTTACGTTCTGTTCAGGATTACCCTTATCATCATCAATTATTTGATTTAATCCGTTAAGTAGAGACTCTGTATTGACAGGTAGTTTTAAATTATTACAGTCAGTAAATTCTGTAACTCCATTAATCATATTGTTTACCTCTTCTTCAATATTTTTTAAATCTAAAGGTGCCATCTCAAAAAAGGATGCATCAATATTATCTAATTGACCTAATTTTGCAGTTCCTTGTACATCTATTTCTTTTTTGCTATCAAAACATAAACCTAATATTCTTTGGAGTATTTTTTCAAATTTACTTTGTTCTTGTTTTTGATTTATAGAAATCCCTCCTGATATGTCGATTATGTTTGTTAACATATTCATTATCTCCACAGAAATCATATTAAAATTAATCAATTCAATTGAGCCGTAATAGTCTCTTAAAAAATCACCTAAATTATTACCTGTTAATCTATTTTTTAACGTAACTTCATAAAAATTACCAAAAAGAGGTGCTCCTGTATTTGGGTCTATATAACTTGTAACGTAATTAATATCAAATAATCCCGCACCTGAAGAACCCATATAGTCAGAACCATATTCATTATTATAAGATACTCCCTCATTTTGAAGTCGATTATAAAGTTCTTTATCCATTGAAAATGGTTGAGAACCAACGTTAATTGGGTCTCTCTCGTACATTAAATTCCATGGATTTTCATCAGGACTATTTTTTAATAGTTCCTTTAAATCTACATCATCAACATTAATATAAATTGGTTGAGTATTAAAAGTTTGTTCTTGAGAACATCCTGCAACTTTTAAGACCTCATCAGTCACTATTTCACCTATTCTACTTTTAGTATTTTCACTTGCAAGTAAAACCTGTTTTATTAAAAAATCAATCGTAGATGAACCTGTATTTTTACCGTTAGGAACGGATTTTTTAAATAGATTAGCTAATTCATCAAACGCGGTCATTACTTGTTGTTGACCTCTTTGTTTAATATCACCTAATGCGTTAAGTTGTTTTAGAGCCTTGCTTTTTGATTCTACAAAATTATTACCATCTGATATTGCTTTAATTTTTTTCTCATTAACAGTGGTTTGAATAGTGGACTTATAAGAATCTATTTTACTGCCAGCACTTTTAAATTTTTCGTGTATACTTGACATAATGGTTAAATTTTACTCTAGTTTATAACCATCTTTTTTATCGTCATTTCCTAAATCTTGTTGTATTAGGGTTTGCAACGTATCATCATCTATATCTGATAAACTAAATTCCTCTGTTGCCTGACTATTAGTTTTTTCCCAAATAGAAGATTGTAGTTTAGATAATGATAGTTTTTTCTCTATGGTATCGTTTACGATTTTTTGTTGTTCTTTAATTACAGGACCGATTACTGTCATATCTTCTGGGTCCTTTAACATCGCTAACATCTTATTCTGAATTCTAATTGCGGTTGCTCTTTGTTCTACAAGTTCATTATAAATTTCTTGCATAAGAGAAAGTACAGAGTCTTTATTTAATACTATTTGTTTTTTTTTCGGTCTTGCCATAATACTATAAATATTTATAGAACAATTTTTTAGAGGTTATGAAGTTTATTTGTTAACTCATAATAAAGTTTTTTAAATTTTCTCATAGAGGTTCTAATTTCTTTAGTTGACATATTTGTCATTTCTCTTAACGATAATAGTATTATATTTTTATTGAACTTATTATTATCTGTGCCAATAAAAATTTTATTATAATTATCAAATAGTTCCATTAGAGCATATCCTAATTTTAATTCATTATTGTTTAAATTACTATTTTCAATAAATTCTTCTAACTCTTTATTAAATTTTCTAATGACTTCAGTCGCTTCAATTTTTTCATTTTCAAGGTAGTAAATCATATCAGGTCTACTTTCTAATTTGGTAGTTATGTCCTCATATGAAATTTTTCTATTTTGTTCTTTTTGGTCTTTTATAATCATACCCATTAAGTAATTTTTACAAATAGTTCCAAAATAAGAATATGCCTTTTTACCTTTAGAGGGTTTAAATTTTTCAACCTTAGTAATTAGGAATGAATGAGTATCATGATGTATCTCTCTAAAGTCCATTCCTTTTCTATATAATTTATATCTTCTTATAATCGATTCAATCATTTTATCTAAAGGGGCTTTTAGATAATCATCATAAATTTCATTTTTTTCATTAAAAGTAGAAGCGGTTAAGAATAATCTAACCGCCCTTTCTTCCCTCTCCGCGAAATAATTATTAGTTGTTGGTTTTCTACCTCTTTTTTTCTTTTCAGTAGTTTCAGTACTAGCCGAAATTATAACTTCAGTAGTCTTTGTATTTGCACTTTTGGGTTCCGTTGACATTAAACATCTATTGCTTGATAGTTTATGTTCCTATCTTCAATAAAAAAATGTTCTTTCTTTGCGGAATCAATCCAAAATGCTACTTCGTCTTCAGTTATCTTATTTTCACCAAACTTATAGTTCCAAAATATTGAACCTTCTCTCATATTCATATGTTTGTATCCTATCCTTGGTATAGTCATTATTTGTACTGAATTATATGTTA
>Ga0181401_1000714_pt1 | contig 13606 bp, 5 predicted proteins | sample 24SPOviralmetaG_FD_130130 | JGI IMG/M metagenome (GOLD analysis project Ga0181401, IMG submission 130130) | Marine viral communities from the oligotrophic San Pedro Time Series (SPOT) site, San Pedro Channel, CA, USA - 24 SPOT_SRF_2011-07-20 | ecosystem: Environmental > Aquatic > Marine > Strait...
CTCAAACGATTTTGACTTAATTAAACTAGGACCAAGAGCAACATCAGGATCAAATTTAGATAGATCAATTTTTCAAATGTACGCAGGTGGTGTGGAAATAAATAGACTGGATGCAGTTGGTACTAATTTTATAAATGGTGGAAATGTTGGAATCGGAACTACATCACCAGGTCAAACACTTACTGTTGCTGGTGATATGACTGTTCAAAAATCTGGAGATAATTTAAAAGCTGATTTTTCAAATGGTGTTAATTCAAACTTTAGAATTTTAACTGCTGGTACTGTTGCACAAATTGGTCCAAGTACAGCTAGTGATGTAGTATTTTTATCTTCTAATGTTGAAAAAATGCGTATGACCTCTGACGGTAAATTTGGAATTGGAACTTCAGCTCCAACACAGAAAATATTTTCTGCTGTAGATAGTACATTAGCTATTCCTACAAGTGCATCAATGGGTTCAACAACTTCAGGTGTTGCAAATGGAATAGGAATACATAACACAAATAATAGCGCACAATATTCTGGTCTTACTTTAGAAACAAAAACTACTAATGCTTCAAGATGGTTAATAGCTAACGAATGGAAAAGTAATTTTAATGGAGATTTAGTATTTAGAAGTAGAATTGATGGTTCTTTTAGTTCAGAAATATTACGTCTTAAATCAGACGGAAAAATTGGAATAGGGACTACATCACCTGCAAATAATTTACATATTCATACAGACGCAAGTAGTGAAGGAATACTTATTAAATCAACGGGTAATACCTATAGTGATTTAGTTTTTGATGCTAATAGAAGTAGTGCAGGAAATAATCTTGGAAGATTAAGAGGAAATTGGAATGGCACAGCAGTTGCTATGATAAATTTTGACGCTGGTGATGACACGACAAATAAAGATAATGCAGATATAACATTTCATACTGCAAGTGCTGGAACTATGTTTCAAAGAATGAAGATTGCTGATGACGGAAAAATTGGTATCGGTACAACTTCTCCAGACCATATGCTTCACATATCAGCAGCTTCTAATAATTCACAATTAAAATTACAAAGAACAGGAAGTGCTACAGCTTCATATAATTTATCTGCTTCTAATGATTCTTTTCATATCTCAGATCAAGCAGCAGGTACAGAAAGAATGAGAGTGACCGCTACTGGACTAGGAATCGGAACTTCAGCACCAACACAAAAATTAGAAGTTAAAGGTCGTGTATTAATTGATGGTGATGATGGTGCATCTGGTAATGGAACATTTATAATAGATGGTTCTGCAACATCAAATTCTCAAATAAGATTTTCACAAGGTGGAACAGCAAAAGCATATTTAACATATTGGGATAGTTCAGACACACTTGGTTTAACTGATGGTTCAGCTAGTGGATTACACTTCAAACCAAGTACAGGAAATGTTGGTATCGGTACAAATTCTCCAGATACAAGACTTCATCTTCAACTTGGAGATTCTGGTGCTACTGGTAATAATTATTCAACTGCAATTTTAGAAACCAATAATCCATTTAACGTATTACAATTTATTTCACCTAATACTGCTAGTCAACAAATTCGTTTTGGAGACCCACAAGGAAATGGTCAAGGTATTATTCACTATGCTCATAATGGTGACTTTATGTCTTTTTATACAAATGATACGGAACGTATGCGTATCACATCAGGAAATGTTGGAATCGGAACTTCATCTCCATCAAGGAGACTTCATATTGTCGGACCTGCTGGAACAGCACAACTTCAATCAACAGGAACAACGTCAGCTTTATATTTTGCAGATACAAGTAGTTCTACAATAGACAATCAAGGTATTCATTCTACTGGAAATAATATGGCTATTTCATCAGGAGGACATTTTAGATTAACAGTTAGGAATGATGGTCATGTTGGAATTGGTGAAACTGATCCAGGATATGATCTTGTTGTAGATGGTGGAGCTAACTCAACAATAAGAGTTCAAAATGATACACCTTATTATGGAGATTTTCAAGCGACTTCTTCAGGTATTACAGTAAGAACTGTTGGCTCATATCCTTTGATATTAAATACCAATCAAAATGAGAGGATGCGTATCTCACCAACAGGAGATGTTGGTATTGGCTTAACTAATCCTGCACATAAATTAAGTGTATTTGATAGTTCATTAGGAATAGTTGCAAGATTTGCTACAACAGGAAATCGTAGTTTCGATATATCTTCAGCAGATAATGGAGTTTATGCAGGAGCACATTGGGATAGAAATATAAATTCAGCAGGTGGTATTCATACTTGGTCTGTTGAAGGTAATGAAAAAATGCGTATCACATCAGCAGGTCAACTTGGTCTTGGTGTAATACCTCCTAGTGCAATGTCTTCATCTAGTTACAAACAAATACAATTCGCTAATGGAGTTATTGCAGATAGTGGTGGTACAAATAGTTCATTTCAACTTTTACAAAATGCTTATGTAGGAAGTGGAAATAATAATTATGCTATAACTGGTTCTGGTACATCACATACAAATAGAATAATGATGACAAGTGGTGTTATATCTTTTGCAAGAGCATATCCTACAACTGCTAATAATCAGATTACTTATAGTGAAAGTATGAGAATTGCTAGTAATGGACAAGTTATAATTGGAGCTACTAGTGCAGGTTCACTAACAAATGGAAAACTGATAATTACACATGATGGTAATACTACTTATGGTATAAGATTAAATAGTACAAACACAAGTGGTACACAATATCATATGAGTTTTGACAGAGGTCAAACACAAGCTGGTTATATTACATCTAACTCTGCTACTACAATTGCTTTTAATAATGCTTCAGACGAAAGATTAAAAGAAAATATAGAAAACTCTGGTTCAGCTATTCAAGATATTAAAGATTTAAAAGTAAGACAATTTGATTGGAAAGATAATATTGACACTCATAGAGATTTTGGTTTTGTTGCACAAGAATTAATTAATGTAGTTCCTGAAGCAGTAACAAAAGGATCAGACGAATTAAATGAAAATGGTAAGCCAGTTAAAAGTTGGGGAGTAGATTATTCTCATTTAGTACCAAGATTAGTTAAAGCAGTACAAGAACAACAAACTAAAATTGAAGAATTAGAAGTTAAAATTAAAACTTTAGAAGACGAATAAATATGATTAGAGAGAAATTATGGCAAGTTATATAGGGGTATCACCACCGGAACAGACAGGTATAGTTGAAAGATACAAGTATACCGGTAATGGATCCACTACAGCTTTTAGTGGTGCTGATACAAATGCAAAAGTTTTAAGATACACTTCTACTAATCCTGTATTAGTATTTTTAAATGGTGTACAACTTGTTGAAGGCACAGACTTTACAAAAACAAGTAATACAGTTGTTACTTTTGCAGCTGCTCCAGCAAACAATGACGAAATAGAAATTTTAACATTTGGTTCATTTAATTTAAATTCGCCAGCTACTATTAGATGTGATTTAGGTTTAAATACAACAGACTCACCTACTTTTAATGGACTAACTACAACAGGCAACATCAATTTAGGTGATGATGATGTTATTAATGTAGGTGCAGGTAATGATTTACAAATTTACCATGACGCTAGTAATAGTTATATTAAAGATGCTGGTACTGGTGATTTAAGAATTGAATCAAGTTTTTTAAGAGCAGTTGATACTTCAAACAGTCATACTACAGCCACATTTGCTTCAAGTGGTGTTGTTTTAAGACATGCAAATGCTGGTAAACTTACAACAACATCAACTGGTGCAACTATAACAGGTGCGTTAGTATCTGATGGTTTAACAGTAGATACAAATACTTTACATGTTGACGCAACAAACAACAGAGTTGGTATCGGAGATACATCACCACAAGATACTTTAGAAATTAATAATACATCTTCAGGTGTAATAGGTGGATTAACCATATCAAATGATCATCATGCTCGTGCAGCTTTAAGTTTTGCAAGATCATCAACTGCTACAGCAAGAATTTATATAACTGAACCAGCCGCAGCTCATACAAGTAAATTAAATTTTCAAACTAGTGACGCTTCAGGCAGTAGTCCAAATTTAGTTACAGCTATGATTATAGATGAAAACCAAAATGTTGGAATAGGTACAACAAGTCCAGGAACTAATTTACATGTAATAGGTGGTATTGCACTTGGTACAGATTCGGTAGCAAATCATTCAAGTGGTTCTTTAACAGGTGTAACTAAATTAGTATTTGGTGGAGATAATGATGCCAATGGTGTTGTAGGTGGAAGAATTTATAGTAGCGGTAATGCATTACATATTCAAGGTGGAACAAGTGGTTTAAATTTAAGAGGTGCTAATAATACTGTACATTTAGATATTAATTGTACAACAGGTAATGTAGGTATATGTTGCAATCTTACTGTTGCTGGTAATCTAACAATTAACGGTACTACAACAACTTTAAATACTGCTACTTTAGATATAGAAGATAAAACACTTTGCATTGCAAAAGGAGCTGCTGACGCAGCTGCGGCTAATGGCGCAGGTATAATAGTAGATGGCGCTAGTGCAAATTTAACTTATTGTAATACTAGAGACGCATTTGGTTTTAATAAAAAACTCGCTGTAAATGGTGGATATCAAAACGGTGGCGCCTATTGTACGATTGACGCTTCATCTGGTAATAATTCATCTCACACTTCTTTAAGATTAGCTGATACAGATGGTAGATCATTAGTATTTTTAGCACCTTATTCTGGTGCTTCAGCATGTATGGGAACAGTTGGCACAAATTCGGGAGTAAATATTCTTGTTAATAGTAATATAGTAGCCACATTTGATACTTCTCAAAATTTATGCTTAAAAAATATTTTATGTTTTTCAAATAGTACAGGTGGTCCACATTGTTTAGGTGCTACAGCAAATAACTTGTTTATTGGTAAACACGCTTTATGTGCTAATAATCAAGGTGCAGGTAATATTGCTATAGGATATCAAGCAATGAAAGCCAATGTTTCTGGTTGTTATAATACAGCAGTTGGTCACCAAGCTCTTACAGCAAACGTAAGTGACGCTGGTTCTTACAACACTGCTCATGGATATCAGGCATTATATAATAATACTACAGGTGAAAAGAATACTGCCATAGGTTATCAGTCTATGTATGCTAACACTACAGGAGAATATAACGCTGCTATAGGAACAGATTCACTTCGAGCAAACACAATAGGCCAACAAAACGTTGCTCTTGGACATAACTCATTATATAATAATACAGAGGGTTTTGGTCAAGTTGCAGCTGGTTACAAAAGTTTATTTAATAATACAACAGGTAATTATAACGTAGGTCTAGGTGCCTATGGATTAGAAAATAACGTATCAGGTTCTTGTAACATTGCAATTGGTTATGAAGTATTAAAAACTAATACATGTGGTGATAATAATGTTGCAATAGGATTTAAAGCAGTAAGATCATCTACAACAGCATTAAATACGATAGGCATAGGATCTTGTGCTTTATATGCATTAACAACTGGTAGTGATAACGTTGCTATTGGTACAAATGCAATGAAAGCTTATACAACAGGTAGATGTAGTATTGCAATTGGTAATGACGCAATGGGTAATACTCAAGGTCAAGGCACTACAAATATTGCAATAGGTTTAAGAGCAGGTTGTAGTTTAGGATCTGGTAGTAACATAGCAATAGGATTAGACGCCGGCGCTAAACACTCAGCTACTTCAAACGCAGGTTCAAATATATTTATGGGTAATGGTGCTGCTCAATGTATAACTGCTGGTTTACAAAACGTAGTTATAGGACCTGGTGTAAGAGGAGGAACACAAACTACTTTAGGTAATTATAATACACTTGTAGGTTCAGGTTCTGCTGTATGTTTAACAGGATCTTGGAACGTTATAATGGGTAATTGTTCAGCAGAGTGTGTTACAAGTATGAGTAATGCTATTGTAATTGGTGCTTGTGCAGGTAGAGGAGTAAATTCAGGTGGTAACCATACAATGCCAAGCAGTACAATTGCTATAGGTAATAATGCTTTATGTCAATACGTTGATGATGGTACGAATAATTGGCCTGCTGTTGCAATAGGAGCAAATGCTATGTGTTCAGCTATACCAATTGCTGGTATGAGAGCTGTTGCTATTGGTCATAGAGCAATGAAATTAAATACAACAGGAACAAATAATGTTGCAGTTGGTGAAGACGCAATGTGTGACAACACAACTGGTAGAGACAATGTATCTATAGGTGCTTTATCAGGTAGAGGTACAGCAAATAAAAGAAATAAAGTAACTATAGGTTATGCTGCTTCCGCTGCTGGTAGTGCTGACATTGCTATAGGTTATAATGCTGGATTTGTTAATAGTAGAAATGTTACAGCTTCAACAAATGCAGGTAATAATGTTAATATTGGTTCTAATTCAGGTAATTTACAACATGCAGACATTACAATATGTGAAAATACATTTGTAGGTGCTTCTTCAGGAAGAGGTATTTCAGGACAAAATGCATTTTCATTAATAAGAAATGTTGGTATTGGACATGACGCTATGTGTAAAGGTGGTAATAATGTAAGTGGCGTTGAAGTTCAAGGTAACGTTGCAATCGGAAAATCAGCTTTATGTTGCGTAGCAGGAAGTTCTAACGTAGGTGTTGGTATATATTCTGGTCTAAATTTAGCTCAAGGTTCTAATAATATTTTATTAGGTAATTCAGCAGGAATGAATTTAGGAAACAGACATAAAAATATTGCCATTGGTACAGCTGCTCTTAGAAATTTAGATCAACATTGTAATATTGCAATTGGTGACGCAGCTTTATGTGGTGCTTCAGGTGCAAGTGGATATCATAATATTTCTATTGGATTATGTTCAACGAGAGCAATAACAACTGGTTATGAAAATATTGCCATGGGTAGAGAAGCTTTAAGAAATCTTACAACTGGTTTTAAAAATACGGCAATAGGATATTATTCACAACATTTAAGTACAATAGGTGCTTGTAACGTTAGTTATGGTTATAGATCATTATATTCAAACACAACTGGTTGTTACAATACTGCCATAGGATGGGAATCATTATTTAATAGTACAACAGCAATTAGAAATACTGCCGTTGGTTTTGAAACTTTATATTCTAATACAATAGGTATTGATAACATAGCAATAGGTTATAATAGTTTAAAAGCTAACACAACAGGTACTTGTAACACAGCATTAGGTACTTGTGCTCTTATTGCTAACACAACAGGTCACAGTAACACTGCCGTTGGTTTTAGAGCATTAGAAGATAACACATCTGGTCAAAGTAACACTGCCGTTGGTTTTTGTGCCATGTGTAATAACACAACAGGTATTTCTAATACAGCAGTTGGTGTTAGAGCAAGTATGTTAAATCTTTACGGAACTAAAAATTCAAGTTTTGGTGAAAGTGCTTTACAAAATAACACTGTTGGTGGTCATAACGTAGCTATCGGTTATCAAGCATTAGTAGCTAATGCTGGAGGTGCTTGGAATACTGCTATAGGTACATGTGCTTTATACACATCTTTAAATTATTATAATACTGCCGTAGGTGCAAACGCAGGTAAAAATCAAGGAACACAATCAGCAAAATACAATATTTACTTAGGTTACAATGCAGGTTGTAATTTAACAACAGGTGCTGGTAACGTAATGATAGGTACAGTTCAACCTGAAAGTAATACTGGAAACAGACAATTAAAAATTGCAGGTTATGACGGTACAACAACTACAACTTGGATAACAGGTGATAATGCAGGTAACGTAGGAATTGGAACTGCTTCAGTTCAAGGTGGTACTGCAAGAACATTACAGATTGCACATAGTTCTTCAGCAAGACTTTTACTAGAAAATACTGGTGGTGGTCGAAAATATGGTTTCTTTGCAGGAACAGATGGTAAACTTGGTCTATTTGATTATACAGGTGCAACTCAAAGATTAGCAGTTGATACATCAGGAAATGTTGGAATCGGAACTTCAGCGCCAGCAACTAGACTTGATGTAGATTTATCTGGTACTGGTGAAACAATACCTATTCTTCTTTCTAACAGAAATACAACAGCAGGAACTGGACAAAAAACTACACTTGGTTTTGGTCTATCAAGAAACTCTGGTGCATTTAAATCTCAAGCAGGAACAATAGAAGTTGGTAGAGAACAAGATTGGACTAATGCAGATATTAATATTGATAGTTATATGGCTTTCAGTACATATCTTAATAATGCAGGTGCAGAAAAAATGCGTATCTCATCATCAGGAAATGTTGGAATTGGAACTACATCTCCAACATCAACTTTTAGAACATCAATAAAAGGTGATTATTCAAGTATCATAGGTGGAATAGAGTTTGATAGTGGTGGTGGTGATAAGTTTACAATAGGTCACGCAACTGCAACCTCTCCTTCTGGCACATTAAATGTTGTTGGTTCAGGTAATTTAATTTTAAAAACTACTAATACTGAACGTATGCGTATTACATCAGCAGGTTTTGTTGGTATAGGAACTTCAAGTCCAACACATAACTTAACAGTTGATGGTGGTACTTCTACTAGTGTATCTCTTATTAAAGATGCTACTGGTTCAGCAACAGTTAGATATTATGATGGTGGTTCTCAAAAAGCATACATACAATTAACATCTGCTGAAGACATGGATTTCTTTGCAGCTTCTGGTGTCGATCAAGTATTTTATGGTAATGGTGCAGAGGTAATGAGATTAAGTAGTGGAGCAGTTTTTAATGAAGGAAGTGGAGATAGAGATTTCAGAGTTGAAAGTAATAATAACACTCACATGTTATTTGTTGATGGTGGTCAAGACCGAGTTGGTATTGGAGAATCTGCACCTCTAGGAAAACTACATATTACATCTGCTGGTAGTGGTGGTTCTGTAAACGGAGTTGCTGATGAATTAGTGATTGAAGGTTCTGGAAGAAGTGGAATGACAATTTTAAGTGGTTCTTCAAGTATAGCAACAATTGCATTTGGAGATAGTGGTTCTAGTACAATATCTACTATTAATTATGACCATAGTTCTAATAATCTAAATTTTCATTCCAATGGCGCTGAACGTATGCGTATCGACTCAGCAGGAAATATAGGAATTGGGACTACAACTCCAGGAAATCTGTTACATGTTAAAAAGATTACAACAGATCCAGTTGCTTTCTTTGGAGCTACTCAAACTGGTGGTGGAGCTTCAAATGGTTTTATAAAATTAAGTAGTGGTCACATACCTCAAAACGGATCTGATCATGCTGGTGAAGCAGGAGTTATTTTTGCTCAATCTGGTGGACCTTTTGGAAGTTATTTTGCTGGTGCCGGTGGTTTTATTAAATCTATAAGAACATCTCCTTATGGCGACGCTTCACAAGCTGATAGTGCTTTAACTTTTGCAACAGCAATTAATAATAGCGATACGGAAAAAATGCGTATCACATCAGACGGTCAACTTTTAGTAGGAACTACGGATGCTCCTTCAAATGCTGAAACAAAATTAAAAGTTCATGTACCAATAAGTAGTAGTAGTAAAAATGCTATTGAAATATCTCATAATACAACAGGCACAGATAAACCTGGTGCATCTTTAGGATTAGTAATAGATAATAGTGGTTCATCTACAAACGCAGCTCAATTAACTTTTTCAACAGCATCAGGTGGTTCTCTTTCGGAACGTATGCGTATCAGCAATAATGGTAACGTAGGAATCGGAACTACAGCACCTGCAAGTAAATTACATATTTTACAAACTGCTGAAACTTATGATGATGGAATAAAAATGGTTGGTAGTTCAGGACCAATTTCAGGCAGAATATATATGAGTGGTGAGCATTTACATATAGACAATGCTACAGCCGGAGCTGGCACAGGTTTTACTCTTGAAGATAACGGTAAGATTGGTGTCGGGACTTCAAATCCAACAGCTATATTACATGTAGAAAAATCTTCTAATGCGGATATTTTAATAAAAAGTACAACAAATGGTGATGATGCTAGTTTAAACATTAATAAAGCAGGAAGCTCTAGTAGAGGTATAGTGAGATTTCAAAGTGGAAATACTTGGCACGTAGGAAGTACAAGATTTACAACAACTGGTTTTGCTATATCAACTAATGATGACTTTAATAGTTCATCTGAATTTAGATTAACAACATCTGGTCTAACACTTACTGGTTCACTTTCAAAAGGTTCAGGCTCATTTAAAATTGACCATCCGTTACCAGAAAAAAAAGACACTCATCATTTAGTTCACTCATTTGTTGAAGCACCACAAGCTGATAATATCTATCGTGGTAAAGTAGATTTAGTTGGTGGAACATCAACTGTTAATATTGATACAAATTCAGAAATGAGTGAGGGTACTTTTGTTTTATTAAACAGAGAGATACAAGTTTTTACGTCTAATGAAACTGGATGGACAGCAGTAAAAGGTTCTGTAACTGGAAATACTTTAACAATTACAGCACAAGATAATACTTGCACAGATACTATTTCATGGATGGTTATTGGCGAAAGAAAAGATCAACACATGATTGATACTGATTGGACAGATGAAAATGGTAAAGTAATAGTGGAACCATTAAAAGAAACGGAAGAAGAATAAATATAAGCGCTAGAATAAAGCGTTAGAGGATGCATAAATAGTATTATGGCAACACCAGCAACAAGAGAAACATTAAAACAGTACGCTTTAAGAGCATTAGGTAAGCCTGTTATTGAGATAAATGTAGATGATGACCAATTAGAGGATAGATTGGATGAGGCATTACAGTATTTCTCACAATATCACTATGATGGTATTCAAAGAGCATACTTAAAATATCAATATACAGACGCTGACAAGACTCGAATTACGTCTGATTCTACTGAATCAATTACAAAAAATTCAGTTACTACATCATGGAAAGAGGGTAATAATTTTTTAGTTGTACCTGAAAGTGTGATATCAGTAATTAATATTTTTCCATTTTCAAATAAATCTAATATGAATTTGTTTGATGTAAGATATCAATTAAGATTAAATGATCTATATGATTTTTCATCAACTAGTATGATCAATTATGATATTGTATTAAGACATTTAGATTTTTTAGATCATATTTTAGTAGGTGAAAAACCATTAAGATTTAATCAACATGATAACAGATTATATGTTGACATGGATTGGGCAAATGATTTATCAGTAGGTGAGTTTCTTGTTATTGAAGCATATAGAAAAATGAATCCTGAAACACATACAGATGTTTACAATGATATATTTTTAAAAAGATATGTCACAGCATTATTTAAAAAACAATGGGGCGCCAACTTATCTAAATTTGATGGCGTAGCAATGATCGGTGGAGTTACACTAAATGGACGACAAATTTTTTCAGAGGCTTTGTCTGATATCGAAAAGTTAGAAACAGAGATTAGAAGTACCTTTGAATTAAATCCGGCAATGATGATTGGATAAAAAATCATGGCAGTTAATCACTATTTTCAAGGTGGCCTAGGCATAGGAAGTGACGCAGAAAAAAGATTACATGAAGATGTTATAATCGAATCTTTAAAGATATTCGGTCAGGATATCTATTATCTTCCTCGTACACTTGTCAATAGCGATTTAGTTTTAGGCGAAGACACTTCAAGTAGGTTTGATGATTCATACTTATTAGAAATGTATTTTGAAACAACTGAAGGATTTGCTGGTGAAAATGAAATCATTAACAAGTTTGGTTTAGAAATTAGAGATGATACAACTTTAGTATTATCTAAAAGAAGATTTGAGGAACATGTTTCAAATAAGGCAACATTAACAGCAGCTGGTCGTCCTAATGAGGGCGATATTGTTTATGTACCATTATTGAATTCTTATTTTGAAATTCAATTTGTAGAAGATCAAGAACCTTTTTACCAACTTGGTAACTTACCTGTTTATAAATTAAAAGTAACTCGTTGGGAATATGCAAACGAAGAAATTAATACAGGTGTGGCTACACTTGACGCTGTTGAAGATAAATTCTCATTAAACGAATACGCTTACAGATTCCAATTAGAGTTAGGTCAAGAAAACTTAACAGGTCGTGGTTCAATTGCGTTAGAAGATTATCACGATTATTCAACAGGTCAACCAGCATTTATAATGAATGAAGAATACACAGCGGCTGAAGTTGTACAAACACAATCTCCTTATGCAAGTAATTTAGATTTAAATGCAGAAGCAGGTTATGATACTGTTGGTAACTTATCAGACGATATATTAGACTTTACTGAAAGAAATCCATTTGGAGAGGTTGACGAATAATGTTCGGAACACATTTTTATAACGAGGGTATGCGTAAGTTGACAATTGCATTTGGTCAATTATTTAATAATATTGTTGTACAAAATACTAGTAGCACAGGTGCTGTAACAAAAAGAATGAGAGTGCCTTTAGCTTATGCACCAAAAGAAAAGTTTTTAGTAAGATTAGAACAACAAAGTAACTTACAAGAAGATAGAGCTGTTGCAATTACATTACCTAGATTAGGTTTTGAAATTACTGGTTTATCTTATGACGCTAGTAGAAAACTTAATAAAATGAATAAAACTATTAGAGTAAAATCAGGAGAAGAAGGTAAAAAATTAAATTTTAATTATACACCTGTGCCTTATAATATTAATTTTAGTTTATATTCTTTTACAGCAACTGCTGAAAATGGTTTACAAATAGTAGAACAAATTTTACCTTTCTTTCAACCAGAATATACAGTTACAATGAATGTTGTACCTGAATTACAAATTAAAAGAGATATACCTATTATTTTAAATAGTGTAAATTATGAAGATACATATAGTGGTGACTTTACAACTAGAAGAGCTGTTGTTTACACTTTACAATTTACTGCTAAGACTTATCTATATGGACCTATGAGTAATCAAGGTGTTATTAAAAATGTACAGGCTGATTTAGGCGTAGATACAGATACACCTTTAGCAAGAGATGAAAGAATTGTAATTACACCTAATCCTACGACTGCTGACGCAGATGATGATTTTGGATTTACAACAACAATATCGACCTTTACGGATGGTAAACGATATAACCCTAAGACTGATACAGATGAGTAAACTAGAAGATAATGTAAATGATATTTTAGGTATAGAAAAAAAAGAAGAAAAGTTTTCTTTAAAAGAGTTTGAACAACCAGCTCCTGTACCTAGAAAAATTGACGATACAAAAGATGATATAGATAATGATTATTCTCATAGTAGAGATAATTATTACAATCTAATAGATAAAGGTAACGAAGCTATTGAGGGCATACTTGATATTGCAAAAGAAGGCCAACACCCTAGAGCATATGAGGTAGCAGGTCAATTGATAGGTCAAGTTGCACAAACTGTAGATAAACTTCAAGACTTACAAAAAAAATTAAAAGATTTAAAAGAAGTACCTGGTAAAACAACAGCTAATATAAAAAATGCTTTGTTTGTAGGTTCTACAAATGAATTACAGAAAATGTTAAATAGAAAAAAAGAAGATGAGATTATTGAAGGCGATAGCACACAACCTGAAAAAGATAACACTAAAGATAAGTAAAATCTCTTATTTAAGGGATTATATTAAATGAGTGA
>Ga0181401_1000717_pt1 | contig 13577 bp, 32 predicted proteins | sample 24SPOviralmetaG_FD_130130 | JGI IMG/M metagenome (GOLD analysis project Ga0181401, IMG submission 130130) | Marine viral communities from the oligotrophic San Pedro Time Series (SPOT) site, San Pedro Channel, CA, USA - 24 SPOT_SRF_2011-07-20 | ecosystem: Environmental > Aquatic > Marine > Strait...
ACATAAACTACTTGGTCTTGTATTTTAAGACCAGTAGAAGGAAGCCAAGAATATACTTGTTGTCCTTGATAAAAGAAAGCTACCGAGTTAGTGTTTTCATTATCTACTGGTATTCTTATAGGAGCATCATCTTTTTTCAGTATAACATTATTAGATTGTAAGTAACCTTGCAATAATTGAGGATTCGCACCATCTTCAAAGTAGCCATATCCATAAAATGCCCTTACACCTAAAGTAATTTCTGCTACTGGAACACCAGTAGTTAAAGTTTTTGTAATTCTATAATCTACATACATTGTAGTGTAGTCTTCTGTAGCATCTGCATCACTTGGATATACTCCATTAAATGCTGCTGGTATATAGTCTTTTATTAACTCTGAAATCTCAAATGTTACTGATTCATCTATAGCTGTTGAGGTTAATGTGTATTGTGGATTAAGTGTCCAAGACGTATTTGCTGCTCCTCTGTATATTAATATCTCTATTGTAGCACTAATTAAATTTGTATCTTGTACGTTTACGAAATATGGACTTCTTACGTTTATTTTAGCCATTTGTTTTTATTTTATCAAATTCTTTTGTTAGCTCCTTATTAAATGCTTCTAATATAGCATCATCAAATTCGTCTAATGTGTTGTTTATTGCTCTGTCTATAAAATTACTTCCTTTATATCCGAATCTTTTTATTATTCCATCTCTAGCTATACTTCTACTAATAAGAAAAGCTATCTTATTGTAATTATAGTCTGTCTGTTTAAGGTATCTGCCAGTAGTATTGTCTCTAAGACGTATACCTTTGACTTTTAACCACTCTTTTATTCTGTATCCGTTAGCTGGTCTACCTCCTTTACGAATACCTTCATCTATAGCTCCACCATAACCAGCCATAGTAACTGTTAAAGCGTTACCTACTGCTTTGCCTTTAATACTTCTTGACAAATTACCACTAGCCATAGTGTTATCTGTCTGTAACTGCTGCTGAAGTCTATCTACAACTTGGTCGCCTAGTCTTTTAAGTGCTATTGTTATAAAACTAGTGTCCATTAGCAGATACTTATATCATTTCTCATTATTATGTCTATATCAGCTCCCCATCCTACTAATTCATTCTCAAATCTGTCTTTAAATGGCTGAACAGAGATATTATCGTCCACTTGTAGTAATTCTGTTCTTAAAGCACCTCTTTTTAGCTTAGAGTACACTAAATTGACTACTTGCAACTGTGTATTCATTATATCTTGTAAATTATCGTTGCCATAGAATAAATCATAGCTATAATCCTGCTTATTGTAGTCTAATATGTCTGCACATAGTACCTGAAGTGTAAAAGTGATAGTATTTGAGCTTATTACAGCATTTGAGATGTTTAAGTGTGTTAAAGGGAATATATCTGTCTTATTTAGGTTAATTTCAGTAATATCTCCGAAACTAACACTATTAACGTGCTTATTTAATCTTAATTCGTCCTTTAACTTGTCTAATAAGTCATATACTTGTGTCATATCTATTTTTTATGTGCCCTTTTTATTAAAGCATTCTCTAAATTTGTTTTATCCTTTATATATTCCAAATACATTAAACAGGTATGTATTGGAAGTCTGGTTGCTTCATCAATTCTAGCTGCATCTTCTTTAGCGATTGTAAATATTGATTGATACCAACCCCACTTTTGTCCAAAGTTCGCTTGAGCTGAGGTGGAACTCCCTCCTTCTTCAATACCTTCACTAAATAATCCACCGTATAACTCGGTAATTTTCTCCCTAAACGATAAAAAAAAACCATCGCACCTATTGCTACATTAACTGGCATATCCAACATTACATCTGAGTACTTATGACTACCTTCATAATCCATCACTCTATAAAACTCCTTCTTCTTAAAGATAACAGGTCTAAATAAGACAGCCATTGCTTTATGCATCTTCTGCCAATCAGATATATTATTATCTAAATCAATAAACTCTCCAAATGACATTTCGTCTAACTTTGGTATAAAACCAAACTCAACGATAGTCTCATCTCCATACTCATCTTTAGCAGACATCTCAAATCTGTTGACTAAAGGCTTCTCTTCATCAAAACATCTATTTACTGTATCAATAGCAAAATCAAAGTTGTTTATAGGTACTTTAAAAGTATCTTCTATATCTAGGTTACAAAATATCTGTAACATCTTTGTCTTAATATACACCTCATCTTCCTTATCCCATTTATCTAATACTTTTAGATAATCCTGATACTGCCTTAATGTTATACCTTCTAACTTAGTAGGTACTTCTAACTTATATTCTTTTACCATACTATGATAACGAAATCCACTACTTTTTGTTTTAACAGTATAAAAAAACAAAAATAAAAAATATCGTTATCTATATAGACAGTTGCAAATCTGTATAAGTTGCTACACTTTAGGCATAAACTCCTATTGGTTCAGGTAACCTAAATCTCCTTGAGAATTGCGATACTAATCCCTTTGTTATTTTCGTAGACGCCCTAGTATCATTCAACTCAACGAGTACAGCTGCTAACAAGTTGTTTAGCTAACAACATTTAAAGTAACATATATAAAGAGGAGGGCGAATAAAACTCCATCAATACACCTTTTAAATACTCAACTCGTTTTAAAATTATATTTATATTTTTAGAATATGAGTTTTAGAATAATTCGTTTTTGTAATGAAATCATAAGAGTGGGCTACTTACCTCAGCCATCTCCGATTTACGTCAAATTACTATATAATTACATTAAAATAATATATTCTGAATCGTTTTAAGCTATGTTTAACAAAAGATATTTAAATAAAGGTATGTATGTATAAATGAGGTAATAAAAGGCTCTTAAATGAGCTTAAATGAGGTTGTTCCAATATCACTATATATAATATCTCATTATCAAACAATTAAAAAATAAACGCAGTAAATAAAGCGTATAAAAAAAAGGGCTAAAACCTAAGTTTTAAACCCTCTTTCGACTAACCAAAACAAATTATTTTACATCTCTTTTAATTCTTCTTTTATATTATTTAAATACATTTTTTGCATCTTTTTATTTTGTTTTACTACTTGATTAATTATAAATGGTAAGTCTTTAAATAAGCTGTCTGTATTCCAGACTAACCATCTTTCATTTTTTCCAACATCACCAAAACTTATATACATTTCCCCATCTTGACAATAGAGATGATTTGTTTCATGTATGTAGGTATTTTGTTTAGACTCCTTTAATTGTTGTTTAAGTTCTTTTATTCTGTCATCTTGCTTGTCGTTTAACTCGTTTAGTTCAACTATCTCTTTTAATAGTCTGTTAACTTGCTTTTGTAGTTCTTCTTTTGTCATTTGTTTAATTGCTTATTGGTTAATAAATTCTATATAGTTTTTATATTCTTCTTTAAAGTTGTTTAAATATTCTTTATCTGTTAAGGCTTTAGACAATTCATTTACCCAGTCTTTAGAATTAAACAAACAATTATTTAAATCTATTTCATAGTAATGTATTAAAGCTTCTTTTATTTCTGCTCTTGTCATTTGCTTTTCTTTTTAATTATTAATGTTATTATTATAGCGGTTATCATATAACCAAAGTTAACTAATAGATAAGGGTTTAATATATATTCTATCATTGTTTTAATTTATTTAATATTATAGAGTCATCAGGATTATTAATAATATTCTCTTTTATGTCAGCATATTTACAAGCTTGATTATATAAGTTATTATTGGTCTCTTGTATATAGTCTGTAAAGTAATTGAACCAGTCTAATACTTTTAAATCAGTTCTATAATTACATTTTAATTCCTCTATATTATTAATATTGTTTATGTCTTGTCTTGTCATATTATTTAATTATATTATATAACATTGCACCAATTAAAGTAATTGTAATATATTTAAATGCTCTGTTAATTTGGTTAATTATTTTATTATCTCTTTTAAGTTTTATATATTCTTTTAATGTATAAACTTTAATAGTATTATTTTTCTCAATAATAACTAGATTTGTATTTGTAACTTTTATACTCATTAGATATATATTTTAGCTCCGTTGATTATCTCTATTATAATAAATGAGAGCATCGGAAGAATTAAACCTGTAACTACTGCTAAACCTGTCAAGGTTGTTTTGTCCTGTTGTTTTAGTTTGTTCATTTGTTTTAATTGTTATTATGATATTATAGCGTAAATTACTATTGATATAGGTAATACAACGCCAAATAATATATATTTAATTGATTGTATTGTATTATTTTTTTGTTTTAGTTTGTTCATTGTTTTGTTTTTAGTTAATATTATTTTTCAACAACTAAATGTCTATACCATAAATCGGGGTTTTGTCTAGCTTTTTTAAGTATCTCTACTTCATAAGACATTTCATTTTCTCTGCCAACTTTGTAAATTGCTCTTAAGCTATTTTCAACAGTATTAATAAAAGCCTGTTTTTTGTTTTGGTTCGATTTTGATATTTTAATAGTCATTTGTTTGTTATTAATTATACTCAAATATATAAACTTATATTTAATTAAATGTTAAAGAAATGTTAAAATTATGTTAAAGTTTTATTCATCTTCTTGCCACGTTCCACAATCAGAGCAATAAGAGTCTAATATTAATTGATTATATGTTAATTCTTTACTATTGCAATTATTACAGGTTTTCATATTATTATAATTTTATTTCTGTTCTGTTTCCGTTCCATTTATTCCCCTCTAAATACCAAATAAAATTCCTTTGATATATTAAAGGTTTACCAATATACTCTAAAATTCCGTTCAATCTTTCTTTGGTTGTATTACTGAACCAGCCACAATTAGACAAGATTAGTTTATTATCTTTTATTTCAGCGATTAAATTATTATGCAAATAGAATTTATTATTTACAATGAATGTATTTGATTTACTATAATTAGTATTATTGAAAAAGGCTTTTACTGATTCTTTTGTAATTTGTCTCATGTTGTTTAGTTTTTATATTATTGTTTTATGTTCTCTTTTGTAATATTCTTTAATACTTTTAATGTTTTCTTTTAATTCTTGGTTTGTCATTCTTGCAAGTTTTAAAGCATCTTTTACACTTTCTATTTCATCACTCGCAAAGTCAAGAATAAAATCAATTAATTTGTTTCTTTGTTGTTTTTCTTTTGTCATAATATTATTTTTAAAATGGTAATTTGTTTAATCCGTTTTGATATGTTAGTAAATACTTTATTATATCATTATTAATATTTTTTATATTGTCGAACCCTTCAAACTCATTTTGTAAATCGTTCATTATTTCATGAGCATAATAATTTAATATTGAATTTACTATATATTCAGAATTAATATTTTCAGTAGGTAAATTTTCCCCTGTCATATCGTTGTACAATTCTGAAGCGTGAGCAATAACCTCAAAAGCATTAGAAAAAGAATTATTTATAAATTCATTACAACGACTATAATATATTATAGTATAAATTTCATCTGAAATAATATAATCAAAATTAGTTTGATTTTCATAATCTTCAAGAGTATCTACTATTGAATTAATTATGTGGTTTTTAAAGTGTGTTGTATCCATTGTTTTAGTTTTAGTTAATAATTATAATCAAATATATAAAACTAATATAAATAAGTAGAAATGTAAATGTTAAAATTTTGTTAAAATTATGTTAAAATTTTATACTCCTTTAATATTGCGTGCGTGCGTGTATACAAAATATATTTTACACTACAAAAATATTTTATGCTTTTCTACTGGCTTAATTTGTTTTTATAATTGTGTAAAAATATAGATATTATTTAGAATAAATCTAAATAGAAAAGAGGGGGGATAATATTAAACGACCCCCATAATGTTAAACAGGGGATAATGTTAAACAAGGCATAATATTAAACAGACCCCATAATGTTAAACACCTTAATGTTAAACAAATTATCGGATAACATATTTTCCAGAATTGACTCCTTGAATTAAATATTGTAAAGAATATCTTATTGCATCTATAAAGTGATTATACTTATCTATTGGCTTCTCTCCTTTATCGTGCCATACATAGTTATTTAGCTCTCGTATAATACCACTAGAGTTTCTCTCTACTATAATCTCATAGTCTTGCATTAAAGCAATACCAGATAGTATACTACCCTTCTTCTTAATAGTAGGTCTTATGTTTAATCCTGTGTTTCTTAATTCATTTATAAGTCTAGGTTCTGCACTATCACATATTATTAAATCTGCTGCACATTCCTGTCTATTCCTAAATGCTATATCAGAAGTAGATAAACCAGTCTTTCCGTATATTTCTTTAACATATACCTTTCTAACCTCTTTATCAATAGAAACCTTTACAAGTGTTGTCATATCCATAGAGAAACCAAAATCTTGACCATAACAGGTTAATTCTGTCTGTGCAAACTCTCCTACTTTCCAATTCCTTATAATTGTTCCTTCAGCTTTCTCCATCCAACCACCTAAGATAACGTGCTCAAACTTAGAAGGGTTTCTTCTCTTCATCTCATATAACTGTGTTAAGAATGAGTCTGATAGATTATCTTTATTATCTTCGTATGTAGTATGTATATAAGTAGCATCATCCTTTATACCGTTAAAACCACCTTTTATATTTTTATATAAAAAATACCTTTGATATATCCAATGCTCTTTTGTAGCAGGGTTTAATATTAAAATACATCTATTCTGTTTATTCTGTGAACGTATAGAAAAGTCTATCTTGTTAAACACATCTTCTTCCATAAGCTCTTCTGCTTCATCTACAACAAACGTTGTAACGCCATTTAAGGACTTTAGAGCGGCTGTTTGGTTACCAGAGGATGTTCGTATACCTTTAAACATTATAGAGCTTCCTGTCTTAAGATTTATAATCTCATCTTTAGTTATCCTAAAATCACTATGTACATTCATAAGGTCTATCTTCTCAATAAACTCAGGAATAATAGAGGTGTTAGCTGATGTTAAAGTATATCTAGTAAACAATACTTTATGCCCTTCTTCATACGTTAGGTTAAGTAGAAACAAAGCTACACCAAATGATTTACCTGAACCTCTACCACCAGTTACAATATAGTATCTGCTTTTAGATTGAAACAGAGGAATGTATTTACTATGTAGATTTATATTACTGTTCATCGTCTGGAGTTACATCTATTGTATCTTCTATGTTTTGTATATCTTTATTGTTAAAGAAATTTATTACAGGTACTTGTACCTTGTTAGACTTCTTAGCATCATTTATACTATCAGAAGGTTTACCATAAGCATACTCTAGTAGTAGCTTCATGTGAGTAAAGTTATTCTTAGCTAAACTTGCTAGGTGTTTAAACGCTTCTTTCTCGCTACCAAATACATCTTTCATAGCTGAGGTAGCATAAGATGCTATCCTGTCTCTCTTAGCTTTATTCTGTCTAGCCGAAGGTAATTTGTTTGTAGTAGATATAGGTTTCGGTGCAAGTCTCTTATTATGTTTCCTACCATCTGTAGGTTTTATCTCTTGTGATTTATTCTTTTTTGCTCTAGCCATAATATGATAACGATTATTTAGTATTATGTTTTTTGTATAGCTTTAAGTATATATCTGTAATACCTTGATGTATAGTTGTTTTAGTATATACATCTTCAATAAATACTTTCTTTACTCCTTTCTCTATAACTATATTATAATCCTTATTGTTTTTAGTTACAGGGTATATAACAAAGTCATTCTTAAAACACCATCTTAAAGCTTTCTGCCTTAGGTTCTCTAAGTACATTAATCTGTATAATCATTAACTAAGACATACATCTGGTCATAGTTATGTTTCTTATAACAAGCTACACAAAACCCTTTGTCGCTTACTTCTACTTCCTTAATAACTTCTTTTGTTATTATTTCTGGATTACCTTGACCTAGCTTAAAAAAAGAGTAACATAATCCTATTACTAATAAAGCTAATTTAATTGTTTCTTTCTTGTTCATCTTAATATGTTTTTAGCATTTGTACCATAGCATTTATTCTAAGCTTTGCTACATCTATTTGTTGTTCAGGTATTTGTCTTATCATATCTACTAACTCTGCATCATCAGGAGCTTTTGTTGATTCAAGTAAAGCTTCATAATCTTCTTTAAGTCTTATGTATTTCTCTTGTATATCTTCTATAGGGTCAGGAGATTTAAGTATCTTATACATTGAACTATACTTATACTCATGCTTCATTATTAAAGGGAATGTATTCCTTAGAGAATATATTACATTACAATGACTCATTCCTAAAGTATCTGATATTTTATGTAAACTAAGCTCTGTGTTCTCTCTACATAATTTAAAGTAAATTGCTCTACAATAAACTAATTCTCTTCTTCTACCTTTAGAGTCTAGCTTTAATCCTGTTCTTTGTTCTATTGCTTCTTTAATCTCTTGTGTTGTTTTCATCTTCGTTTATAATTTTTATTCTGTTTAATTGTTCGTACTCATTTAATTGTTTTGTTATTGAAACTAGTGAGTTAAATTTAGAATATTCCATTGCTTTATTTATTCCAGCACATTCTAAATACATTTCTCTTTCTTCGTATTCCTTTAACATTATTTCTATATCTTCATATAGAGTCCCTTGTTCTATCTCATACAAGGTTAGCATAAAATACTCATTAATGGTTTTGTTTGATAAACCTTCATTCATTCAATTACCAATATATTTTAATTTGTTTATTTTTCCTTGAACACATCTTCTACTAACAAAATTTAATATATCTAATTGTAAATCTGTAATTCTTGTAACTTTATCATATAGAGACATCATTTCTTTATCGTGTTTTATTTCCCATTTATCTCTATTCCTTGATTTTTTTGAATGAGCTATTTGAGAAATCTTTGAGCCAAAGCCTAACATTAAATCAATACTTTTTCTTATTTCTTTTTCGTGTTTAATATATTCATTTAATATTTCTTCTCTTGTTGTAAATAAATCTTTGTGCATATTATTTATGTTTATTCTGTTCTTAATTTTAAAAGGTTATAACATTGTATGTATTTTAACTTAGCTTTGCTCTTGTATATTGTTGTGAATAATTCATATACTTTCTTAGTAAATTGATAATGACTTGTACAATCTTTTAGCAATTTCTCAGCATACTTCTTACCATACCCTTTGCAGTAGTTTACATTGTCTATACTATCTCCTATAATCATTTGCTCATAAAAGTTATACAAAGCTTCTACAGGTTCTATATCATATACACATCTATGTTTGTAGTGATAGTTGTATATTAAAGCTGGTAGTTGTTTATAGTCTTTATCTATAGAAACTATAATCACAGTATCTCTACCATCTTCTTCTGCTATGTTGTTCCAATAAGTAGCTACTAAATCATCTGTCTCTAAACTATATTTACTTACACTATTATAAGTTTGTGTTACATAATCATGTAGATGTGTTAAAACACTAGGTATTCCTGAAGACTTTCTATTAGCTTTGTAGTTGGTATCTAGTATCTTTCTAAAGTTACCCTTACTATTGTTAAAGGTTATTACTTCTGATATATCATATATTTCATTCAAATCGTATATTATGTTTGTAAAGGAATCATTATACTTTTCTATAGCTAAATCAATATCCTCTTCGACACCATAAGATGATGCCCATACTAAACTATCTGCATCAAACAATGCTACCATACTTCTTCTAGGTTTTTAACTGCTTCTTCTTCTAGTTCTTCTATAATGTTTTGCTGAAGTATATCTATAATGTCCTGTCCTCCAGATAACACTTGATGACAATTAAAATCACTACTGATATTTGGGTGCATATAACTACCATCTTGTCCTTTTTGATAGTCTCCTACAAGAACTAAGACTATGTTATCGTATTCAACTGTTACTTCTTTTTTCATATTGCTTTTGTTTTATTGTTTATGTCTGCAATATAATATAATTATTTTAATTATCAAACATTAATTTACTTATATTCCAATTAAAGCCTAACTTATTCAAAACAGTAATCAAAGGTTCGTTATCTACTTTAGACCACTTACCCTTGTAATAACAACCATTAACAAAGCATTTAACTAAAGGAATGTCTCTGGTATCATCTAAGTAATTATGAGTTACATATAAAGCAATACCTTTGTCTGTATGCCAACTATCACATATTCTTTCTAACAGAAGTCTTTGTCCTGTAGGAATAGAGTTACCAGCTCTTTTAACTTCCATTAATATTAAAGCCTTGTTATCAAACTCTAAAACAGCATCTATATCAGAAGGATGTATCTTACCGTTCTGTACTCCTGTAAAGTCTAAACCTTGCTTTGTCTGATTGCTATTTCTTATTAAACTCATCTGTTTCTATTGTGCTGGTCTATATACCATTGCTCATCTCTTTTGTTAGAGTTTTCTAATTCTTTTTGTAAGTTAGCTAAAGCTCTCCAAGCTACCTTAGCCGAATGCCTAACACCATCTGAGTCTATCTTACCTGCTTCTACTAAATGTCTCGCTAAAGCATCTAATTCATCTGTACTCTTGTTTCTATCCCAATGTAAAGGCTTATCAGGATGGTGTTGTTGGTTTCCTATTAAAGAAACTCTAGCAACTTCTGCTACAGCATCAGGAAAGTATTTAATGAGTCCTGTGTATATAGGTATTTTTTTTCTCTCTTGACTATCTGTTGGTAAGCTACCAACTAACTCTTCGTATTTCTTTAGGCTATCACTCATTACTTTCTTCTTCTTTAAATAGTTCTTTTTCTAGTTTATTTAATCTTTCAGTCATACTTACGTTTGTTAAATACAACTGACTTAGTACTCTTTCCATTCTACCCATTCTCTGTGAAATGGTATGCTTCTTATTCTTTAACATATTATAAATTCATTAGTTCGTTAATTGCTGTATGTCCTCCTATAACTACTCCACAACCAATAGCTGGTTTCTTTCCAGCTTTAGCATAAGCAAAGGCATATTTCTCGTGGTCTATACCACAACCTACCTGTGTGCCGAAGACTCTAAACTTTGCTCCTACAGTCCACTCTGTGTAACATTGTGTATGTAAGTGACCTTGTACAGTAGACATCATATCTGCCTTAGACTTTGTTCTAGCAGTTCCTCCTTCTCCATGTATATATTGAACATTATCAATAACTACTCTTTCTATAAAGTTCCATTTAGGAGTGTTAAGTACTTCATTATAATCTCTTACCCATCTACTCGGTATACCTCCTGTTTGTGCCTTCCTTGCTATAATCCTATCGTGATTACCAATAGTTACATCTGCTTTAGGAAATGCTTTATACCACCTGCCTATTCTCTTTATAGCTAAGTCAAGTTCATCTCCTCCACCCATACCATCTGCTGATGCTTCATGATATGATGAATAGTGATTATCTATAACATCTCCAATAAAAACGACTCTATTGCAATTATATTTAGAATAAACATCCTTACAATGTTGAAGGTAAGAGTCTAAACAAAATGGCTCGTGTAAATCTCCTATAACTAAAACTCTAGTTTCTGGCTTAGTTATATTTAAGAATGCCTTAAGTTTATTACCTTTTAATCTTGGTCTAAAGTCTTTCATACTAATTATTATGATACTCGTTAAACAATAATTCTAACTCGTGTATAACTGTTTTAATACAAGAAGAACATCCTGTTCTTTTTTGTTTCATATTATACACTCTGTTATATATAGTAAACAATAAATCTTGGTCTGTTGTAGTGACTACATTTCTTTTCTCACTAAACCAATGCTCTAATGTAAAGTACTCCTCTTCTGTTAAACATTCTACATTTCTTTGAGAGAAGAACCTTATCTTATTTAAAGCTTCCTTTCTTTCATCACATCCACAATCATCTCCAAAGATAGACTTAACTGCTTTCTTTATTCCTGTAGCTTCTGTTATCTTCTCTACTACATCTCCTAAACCAACACCATTATCAGAATCAAATGATGCTTTCCACTTCTTGTACTCTTTAGTTCTCTTGTCTAACTTCTCGTAATAATCTTTATTTTTCTCCATAGTATTATATTTTATCGTAATCTTTATTGTAAAAATCTTCTACATCTTCCATAAACTTGTCTTTTATTATCTCTCTATAGTTTCTTATAGAGTTATATAAACTTGACCTACCTATACCTAATTCTTTCACTAGCTTGTCTAATGATAAGCCTGTAGTAAAATATGCTATACATAAGTTCTTGTTATAGAAATCCCAGCTATTTATTTCATCTAGTATCTTATTATATATCTTAGTAAACGCTTCTTGTTGCTCTAAATCAACTCCAGAATATATACTACTAGACTCATACATATTATTTGCTTCATCATTTTCTAGTATCTCGAAGAACTGATATCTATTTTTAGCTCTTTTATAATCAAAATACATTGACTTTAATGTTAAATATATATAGAACCTGTTTGCTGATTCATTATTATACATTACGTTCTTTCCTCCTTCAATAAGTCTATGAACTTTAAGATACATTTCTTGCACTATATCTTCTGCTATACTAGGATTACATCCTAAGTTAATTACCATCTTCACCCATAGCTTGTGACTCTTGGCTATCTTTTCTAAATCGCTCATCTATACATTTTATAAAAACTTCCACTCTTGGATTCTCTCCATCTAATTCTGTCGGCAAAATAATCTCTGTTTTTATGTTTTCATCGTCATCATCTGTCCAGCAACCTAATTCTGTAATAGCATCCATCAAATACTTTGAGGTAACACTAATTACATTCATTTTATCTAAACGTCTTTTAGAAGCTTTATAGACCTTATAAGTGACCTCTACAGGTGTTTGTATGGTCAGTCCTTCAATCTGCTCTCTAACAGCGTTTAAATAAGCCTTTTTAGCCTGATTGTTTATTATATGATGTAAGTTTCGGTAAGTATTAAGATTTATTGCTATTCTCTTATCTTTACTTTTAACTCTTGGTAAATAAACTGCTAAAGGGCAAATTAATTTAATCATACTATTTCGTTATCTATTTGCTGTATTAGGTAACGTAAATCTTCTTTACTAAACTTTCCCTCAATACTTTCTTTGTATGTAGAGAGTTTTAAGTTATAGTATTCTGTTTGTTCTTCTAATCGTTTTATTCTAACATCTATATTCATATTATATCTTTTTATATTTAATTCCTAATCCTTGTAAATGGTCATAAACATTACCGACTACTTCTGGCAATCCTATGTCATTAATCTTAAAGCTAAACGTCTCAAATGAGTAACCTCTACTTCTTTTGCATTTAACCGTTACTTGCTCTGTATGAACAGTATTTAATTCTAATTCTATCTGGCTCTCACATTTTTTCTCTAATAAAGAACCAAGATGACCTGTTGGCTTAGAACTTCCAAAGTTACTATGTATAACTGTAATTATGTGACAGTCAAACTTAGCACTCCATTCCATAATCTTTTGTACTACTTTATTACTTTCCTCTAAGTTGTTTACATCACTAACTAAATCAGCAATACCATCTATAACCACTAAACCTACTTTACCTTTTTCAATCTTATGTCTTAAGTAGTATTCTATAAAATCTAATCTAGTTTTATATCCTACTGTTCTTAAACCAAATGTATGGTAGCAACCAACATCTTTACCATCA